>Ga0207674_10002419_pt1 | contig 23580 bp, 20 predicted proteins | sample KBSCornC72_FD_184303 | JGI IMG/M metagenome (GOLD analysis project Ga0207674, IMG submission 184303) | Corn rhizosphere microbial communities from Kellogg Biological Station, Michigan, USA - KBS Corn C7-2 (SPAdes) (version 2) | ecosystem: Host-associated > Plants > Roots > Rhizosphere > Soil ...
GGCGAGGGCGGCCTTCGCGAAGCGGGCATTCGCGACATCAAGCTCTTGGACAAGCCGAAGGGCGTCCAAGACACCGATATCATCATCAAGACGCTGCGCAAGGACCGCGCGAAGACACAAGAAGAAGCGCTCGCGAAGAATCCCACCGACAAGTACATGAAGGATCAGGTCGCGAAATTCAAGAAAGCCAAAGACGACGCCAAGTCGAAAACGTAGTCAGTCCCGAACCGGGAAAAAGAAAAACCGTCGCGATGGAAACGTCGCGACGGTTTTTTTGTGACTGCGTAAATTTTACCTTCGTAACGAAGGTGATTTTCACCCGGCTCACTGTCACCGGTGACAGTGGATGCCCACGCTAGGCGTGATGACTGCTCGCCGCCGGCTTGTCCGCCCATTCGTACAGATGCGGGCACAGCGACGGAATCTTGTCGATGTATGTCTCGAGCTTCTGGCCGAAGAGGCGCAGGAATTCGGAGTTGTCGCACACGTTGTCCTCGAGCAACAAAAGGAGCTCGTCGTAGGTGAGCGGGAACTTCGGCGTACCCTGCAGAGCCTTGATGAGCGGCTTCGCAAGCAGTGACGGCATCGGGAAGGTGTTGGGCCACACGCCGTAGTGGCGCGCGACGGCATACATGATGTCGATGAACCTCACGCGCTCGGGACCGCCGACTTCGATTTCCTTGCCCTGCGTCTCCGGCATCACGAGCGAATGCGCGAAGGCCGGAATGACATTCTGCAGCGCCACGGGCTGCAGCAAGGTTTTGCCGCCGTCGATGATGGGCACGATGTTGCGGTGCACGAGCTCCGCCATGAGGGGATGGAATTCATCGCCCTCGCCGAAAATGATCGACGGCCGGAAAATTGTGTAACGCATGCCCGACTTGCGCACGATCTCCTCGGATTCCCACTTGGTCTTGTGGTAGCGCGACGTCGCATTGGGACGCGAGCCCTGCGAGCTCATATAAATGATGCGCGGCACTTTGTTGCGAACAGCGGCATCGACGACGGCGTACGTCGCCTCGGTGTGCATGGCTTCGTAGGTGATGCCGTCGTGCGGAAACTCGCGGCGAATGCCGATCAGGTGCACGATGGCGTCGCAGCCTTCCACGGCGCGCATGCAGGTCTGGGTGTCGAGCGCATCGCCGACGACGATCTCGTACCCGGCTTTTTCAACCTTGTCGACGCTCTGCTGGCGCACCAGCAGGCGCACGTCGTGGCCCTCTTCCTTGATCGCGCGACGCAGCGCCGTACCGATGAAACCGGTTCCACCCGTCAGCAAAATTCTCATGAACTGGCTCCCATACCACAGATCGGGCATTCGCCGATTTCGCGCGCAAAGTACAGCTTGTCCTCTTCGCACTTCACCATGTCTTCGCCGGCTTCGCCGCCTTCGAGCGACGCCCAGGCCTCATCCTTTTCCTCGATGGGCACGTAGACTTCCATCACGCCTTCTTCGTTTTCGACCGCGACCGAGGCCACGCCGTGGTCATCGAGGAAAAAACGCAGGTTGTCGGAGCCGTCCGTGGTCTGATACAGCGCGATCAGCTCCCATTCACTCTCGTCTTCAAGAGCTTCGTGATTGGAGCAGATCACCACGTTGAACAGCGACTGAAAGCATTCGCTGCACACGGGGTCGCCGCAAACGGCGCAGGTGCCGACATGAGTTCCGTCAGAATGGTCGCACTTCATCGTCCCGGTCCTCCTACGAGCGGTACATTCGGATATCGTAGCGCGCACCGAGGTCGCGCGCAAATTGGCGGCACGGCTCCGGCTCGAATCCCGGCGTGGCGACGAACTCGCACACCGTCTCGATGCCCGAGCCCACGGAGCTGCGCACGAAGTCGCGGATCTGCTCCCAGCCGTCGTTGCCCACGAGCGGATACGCCAGCTCGTCGTGCTGCCTCGAATTGACGCCGAAGAGGGTCACGTCGATCTCGTCGACGAGCCCGTTCAGCTCTTTGGTTACGTCGCGCCCCGCGGTCTGGTTCGCAAATCCCTGACTGTTCACGCGCACCCGCCAGCCACGTTCGCGCGCATGAGACGCCAGCAGGAGGGTGTGCTCCAGATTGTCGAGTGGATCGACCACGCCGGTCAGCACGGCCTCCGAGGCGCCATCGGGCGCCACAGAGTCGAGATCGGCAGGTGTCGCTTGAGCCGCCTGAATATAGACGGCGTCCGCCACCTTGTAAACAGGCCGGGGCAGCATCTCCATGGGCAGGCCCATGGCCGCAAAGTAGTTCTCGGTGGTGATGCGGTCAACCTCGGCCACCGTCATGTTCTTGACCCGCGCGATGGTGCGTACCACGTGGGCGACGAACGCGGGCTCGTTGCGCTTCCCGCGCCACGGGTGCGGCGTGAGATAGGGCGAGTCGGTCTCGATGACGAGCTTTTCGATGGGGAGTGCTGCCACCGTCTCCGCGAGTCGCGCGTTCTTGTACGTGACCACGCCGCCGATACCCACGTGGAAACCCAGCGTGAAAATGCTGCGCGCTTCGGCTTCGCCCCCCGAGAAGGCGTGGAAGATGCCGCGGTAGTTGACGCCCTCGCCGATCAAGGTCTCGATGACTTCGTTGAACGCATCGCGACAGTGAATGACGATGGGCCTGTGGTCCTTCTCGCGCGAGAGCGCGATCATCTTGCGGAACACATCCAGCTGCACCTCGCGCGGCGCGATGTCACGGTAGAAATCGAGTCCGATTTCTCCCACCGCCACCATGCGCGGGTGATCCAGCGCGTTGCGTACTTCGGTGTCGAGCTCGGCATTGTACGAGGCCGCATCATGCGGATGCACGCCGGCGGCGCCGAACATGAACGGATACTCCTCGACAAGCTCCAGCGTCTGGCGCAGCGACGAGCGGTCGTACCCGATGTTCATGAAGCCGGTCACGCCATCATTGATGGCACGGCCGATGGTGACCTCACGGTCGTCTTCGAAGTGCTCGAGATTGAGATGGCAATGTGAATCGATCATTACGCTCTTTCTATGCAGCCGGAACTTCGAGCCGCGGGAACAACACAGACGGCTCGCCTATCTTTCTCCAGCCTGATTCGCCGGCCTGCTCCGCTTCCTTCAGTCCAAGCGCTGCAATGTCCGGGTCAAGGGCGAGTACCTTGCGCATCTCTTTCGCCTTCTCGGGCATGAACGGCTGCGTCAGCACCGAGCACACGCGCAGCACTTCGAGCAGCGCGCGCATGGTGGCTGCCAGGGTCGCGGTGTCGCCGGCTTTGGCCAACGCCCACGGCTTGCGCTCTTCGATGAATCGGTTGGCATTCTGAACAGAGCGCCAGATGGCGGCGAGACCCTCGTCGAAGGAATAGCCGTCCATGTGACGACGGTAGTCAGCCACGACGTTTTCAAGAAGCCGCGCGCTATCGCGCGCAGCGTTCTCGTTCCACGGCGGAACGTCGCCTCCGAAAAACTTGTGCGTCATCGCCAGGGTGCGCGAGAACAGATTGCCCAGCTCGTTGGCGAGCTCGGCGTTGTAACGCGCCACGAAGAGTTCCACGGTGAAATCGCCGTCGCGATCGAACGCGATCTCGCGCAGGAGCAGGTAACGCAGCGCATCGGCACCAAAGAAATTGGCGAGATCGATCGGGTCGACAATGTTGCCGATCGTCTTGCTCATCTTTTCGCCGCGGTTGTACACGAAGCCGTGGCCGAAAATACTCTTCGGCACTTCGACACCGGCGGCCATCAACATGGCGGGCCAGATGAGACAATGAAAACGCGTGATGTCCTTGCCGATGATGTGCACATCGGCCGGCCAGTACTTCTTGAACTTGGCGTCGTCCGGCGACCCGTACCCGAGAGCCGATATATAATTGATGAGCGCGTCGAACCAGACGTACACCACCTGGTCGGGCGCGATGGGGAGCGGCACGCCCCACGTCTTGCCCGAGCGCGACACACTAATGTCTTCCAGCCCCGACTCGATCACGTTCAGGATTTCATTGCGCCGGATGTCCGGTCGCACGAAATCGGGATTGTCCAGAATGTGCTGTTTCAGCCGGTCGCTGAACTTCGACAGCGCGAAAAAGTAGTTCTTCTCCTCTATATGCTTCGGCACCGTGAGATGGCGTGGACACTTTCCATCCACCAGATCCTTCTCATTTTTGAACTCTTCGCAGCCTTCGCAGTACAACCCGCTGTACTTGCCTTCATGGATGAATCCATTGTCATGAATCTTCTGGAACAGAGCGGCCACCGCGCGCTTGTGCACGGGATCCGTGGTGCGAATGAACTGGTCGTACGAAAGCCCCAGCGTGTGCCACGTGCGCTCGAATATGGGCGCCATCTCGTCCGTATAGGCCTGCGGGTCCTTGCCCTGGTTGCGCGCTTCGCGCTCGACGTTCGTCGAATGCTCGTCCGTACCCATGAGGAAATACGTGTCGAAGCCTGCCAGGCGTTTGTAACGCGCCAGGCAGTCTGCGCCGATCTTCTCGTACGCGGTCCCCAGGTGCGGGCGCGCGTTGACGTAGTCGATGGCCGTCGTCACGTAAAAGGGTCGCTTCAAAGTGGATTCCTTCGCGGAAAAGCCCGTACAATGTATCACCTTACGTCCGGCAACGCAAAGAGAGGAGTTGTGAGAACCGCATGGATTGGCTGACCAGCCCCGAGAACCTGGTGGCGCTTTTTACGCTCACCGCGCTCGAAATCGTCCTCGGCATCGACAACATCATCTTCATCGCCATTCTATCGGCGAAGCTCCCCGTCGCCGTGCAGAACCGGGCCCGCCTGATCGGGCTCGCGATCGCCATGGTCACGCGGGTGCTCCTGCTCCTCTCCATCACCTGGATCATGCGGCTCACCACACCGCTCTTTTCGCTCCTCGACCGCGATTTTTCCGGACGCGACCTGATCCTCATCGCCGGCGGTCTCTTTCTCCTCGCCAAGAGCACCCTTGAGATTCACGAGAAGCTGGAAGGCGAAGAGCACGAGCACAAGACCGCCAAGGGTGTGGCCAAGTTCGGCGCGGTGGTGTTCCAGATCGTTCTGCTCGACATCGTGTTCTCTCTGGACTCGGTCATCACCGCCATCGGTCTCTCCAATCACGTCGCCATCATGATCACCGCCGTCATTATCGCCGTGATCTTTATGATGGTGTTTTCGAAGTCGATCAGCGATTTCGTCGACAAGCATCCCACCATTCGCATGCTCGCGCTGAGTTTTCTCCTGCTGATCGGTGTCTCACTCGTGGGCGAAGGCCTCGAGTTCCACATTCCGAAAGGCTATATCTACTTTGCGATGGCGTTCTCGGTGGGTGTGGAGATGCTGAACCTGCGCATTCGCGGCAGCAAGCCGGTCAAGCTGCACGGGTCGCCGGAAGAAGGAGATTAGACTAGAGCCAGTTGCGGCGGCGCAACCACACGATGAGCGAAATCACGAGCGTGACACTGACGGCCCAAAAGCCGAGGTAGCCCCATTTCCACGCCAGCTCGGGGAAGTAGTGGAAGTTCATGCCGTACACGCCCGCGAGAAATGTGAGCGGTACGAAGATGGTGGAGATGATGGTGAGCACGCGGATGATCTCGTTGGTGCGGTTCGAGATTCCCGACATGTAGAGATCCTGCATGCTCATCAGGACGTCGCGGAAGTTTTCGATGGCGTCGATCACCTGCACCACGTGGTCGTGCAGGTCGCGCAAGTACACCCTGGTTTCATCCGCTATCAGCGGTGAGTCCGTGCGATCCAGTTGTGCCACCACGTCGCGCAGCGGCCACACATTGCGGCGCATGTACACGAGCTCGCGGCGGAGCTTGTGCACCTTGTCCAGGTCCCCCCGTTCCGGCTTCCACACGATGGATTGCTCCACGGTTTCGATGCGGTCGGCGATGGACTGCAGCAGCACGAAGTAGTTGTCGACGATGGCGTCGAGCAGCGTATAGAGGAGATAGTCAGCGCCGCTCTTGCGCGACTTGCCGCGGCCCTGCTCGACGCGATGTCGCACCGGATCGAAGACATCGCCCGGGATCTCCTGGAAGGTGGCAATGAAGTGTTTCCCCAGAATGAAGCTCACCTGCTCGGAGTGAACCGGATCTTCCGGTGACTTGCCTGCAATCAGCATGCGCGCCACGATGTAGAAGTGGTCGTCGTACTCCTCGAGTTTGGGGCGCTGGTGCGTGTTGAGAATGTCCTCGAGCACCAGCGGATGAAGGCCAAAGTGCTCTCCGAATTTCGCCAGAAGCGCCGTGTCGTGCAGCCCTTCGATGTCGATCCACGACACGCTCTCGCTGTCGCGCAGCGGATAGGTGTCTTCGATCTGGACGGGTTTGCGGATGTGGCACGCGCCGGGACCGAAGTCCATGACACGGATGGAGACTTCAGGCGTGCGCTTTTCGCGGTCGTAGACAAGCGTTCCGGGCGGGGCGCCCTTGCCCGCTCCCTGGCGCTTGAAAAGCTTGGGCAGCGTGGGGCGAGGAAGAGTTTTACGACGCTTGCGGCTCATAGCTCATCGATGGTCTTCGAACGGCGCGGCACCCACGCCGCAACAAATCCGCCCAGAAATCCGAGCACGAGCACGATGACAACCAGGAGGAGCTGCGAGACCTGGTAGCTCCAGTTCAAGAAGCGAAACGTGATCGGCTGCGCGTTCTGTACCATCACGATGATTGCCAGAGTCGCGAGCACAACGAAAAGAATGATTTTGACTGTTCGCACGGGTTACCTCCTCGCGCGGGGGGCGCTATTTCATGGTATCGGGTCCGACAATTCCACCCGACATCAGACACTGCATGGCTTCTTCCACCGACCAGCCCGGATCGCGCACGTTGCTCGCTTTGACAATGTACACCAGACCGGTGGCGGGATTGGGCGGGGTGGGGACGAACACGCGCAGCAATTCTTCGTCGCTGCCTTCCACGTGCATGGTGGCGGTGACAAAACCGATCTGCCACTGATTGGGCGCTGCGTACGGTACCAGCACGGGACGGCGGAACAACGCCTGGTCGCCCGACTGTGAGAGCGTTCCCGAAAGTGATTTGCCCAGCCGATAGATCGCCTTGAAACCGGGAACGCGATCGATCAACTGCTCGACGCCTTCGAGAATGCTGCGGCCAAAAATGTTGGAGACGATCACGCCCATCAGATACAGCACGAGCAGGAGCAGAATGATCCCCATGCCCGGGAAGCTCAGGTGCATCGTCTCTTCCACGAGCGCCACGATGCGGCGGTCGATGAAATCGTAGAGGAGATACACCGCGATCGCGGGCAGTGCGATGGGAATCAATGCGAGCGCGCCGCGAATGATGAAGCGGCGCAGGTGCGCAAAGAAGCGCGGCATGGTGCGTAGTTTCTTGCGCTCCGGAACAGGCTCGACGCGCGGAGGATCGGCGGCTCTTCGCTTTTTGGAACTGCTCATTGGCGAAACTCTACCAAAAAGCGCGCGGGAGTGTTAACGTCTTATTCCTCATGTCGATCGCCTGGCAATGGATCATTTTTCATATTTTTCTGGCGCTCGCGCTCTGGCTCGACCTCGGCGTCATTCATAAACGCCCCGAAGCCGTCACCGTCAAGAAGGCGCTCTCGTGGTCCGCGGTGTGGATCTCGCTGGCCATCCTGTTCGGACTCGGCATCTGGATCGTCGACGGGCACCACAAAGCGACGCTCTTCTTCACCGGCTATCTCGTCGAAGAATCGCTGAGCGTCGACAATCTCTTCGTCTTCTTTGTCATCTTCCAGTATTTCCAGACGCCCAAGAAGTACGAGCACCGCATTCTGTTCTGGGGAATCATCGGCGCGCTGGTGATGCGTCTGACCTTCATCCTGGCCGGCGTCGTCCTGCTCGAACGCTTCCACTGGATGACGTACATCCTGGGCGCGTTTCTGGTGTACACGGGCGTCAAACTGGCGACGCAGAAGGAAGCCGAAGTTCATCCCGACAAGAATATTGCCTACCGGCTAATGAAACCGTGGCTGGCGACGCGCGAGTGGACGGGCGGCAACTTCCTGACCCGTGTCGACGGGCGCTTGATGCTGATGCCGGCGTTCGTCGTGCTGTCGGTGATCAACGTCACCGACATCATGTTTGCGCTCGATTCCATTCCCGCCGTCCTCGGCATCACCACCGACCCGTTCATCGTGTACACATCCAATGCGATGGCCATCCTCGGCCTGCGCTCGCTCTACTCCGCCATCGGAAAGCTCATCGTCACCTTCGAGTACCTGAACCACGGCCTTGCCATTGTGCTGGGATTCGTGGGCGTGAAGATGCTGATCTCGCACTGGTACGAGCTCCCGGTGTACGTCACGCTTATCGTTGTGGTGGTGGTGCTGGCGTCGACGATGCTCTCGTCGTGGTGGATTCAACGCCAGCGCAACCAGCGCCAGCGGCAGTAATCTTCATTGGGTCTTTTTCACCTTCGTAACGAAGGTGAATTTCACCCAACGTTGTCGCTACGCTGTCTGCAGTCTTCTCAATTTCAGAAACAGATCCGCGAGCGACCCATCAATGTTGGCGTTGGCAAGGAACACCGCGGTGCGTGTGTCGTTCACCATTTCGATGGCGTGCGGAATTTTGCCGCGCCCGTAGTAGGCGCTCATGCGCGTGACATCGTCGGCGATATCCGCGTTTATAACCAGCTCAGGATCTCCCGTCATCGCATCGCGCAAGAGCACCGACATCTGATCCAGTACCCGCGCCACACTCTCGCGGTTGGCGCCGCGAGCGCCGATCAGCGCCTGCGAAAACGCCCACGACTCCGGGTTCTTCGCCAGTCCAACCAGCAACCCCATGGCCGCGTCCCGATCCTCGAGGTCGGCAGACTCAACCAGTGCGCGAGCACGGTTGATCGAGCCCTGTGACATCGACGCCGCGCGCTTCGCGGCTTTCGGGTCCGCACCGTAGTAGTCCGTCAGTACCTGCTCGATGATCTTTCGCTTCAGTGGAAAGAAGCGGACGCGCTGGCAACGCGAACGAATCGTGTAGAGCAGGGTTTCGACGTTCGACGTGACGAAGATGATCGCCACCGTCGCCGGCGGTTCTTCCACCAGCTTCAGGAGCGCGTTCTGCGCTTCCTCGCGCATGGCATGCGCGTCCACAAAGATGAACACGTGGTAGCGCGCATCGAAGGGCTTGGTGTTGGCGCGCTGAATCACCGCGCGCGCGCGGGCAATGCGGATGGAAACCTTCTTGGTGAACGACGGCTGCGCGAAGATGTCTGTGCGCTTCTCTTCCAGGATTTTGGCGATGTCGTTGACGTCGCCCTCTTCGTCCTCACCGCTTCCCTGCGTCGGCGTGGGATAGATGAGATGAATGCCGGGATGCTCCAGAACGGAGGCGTGCAGACACGAGATGCACTTCGGCCCGTCCAGCTTGCACGGCGTGTCTTTCTCGCACTGCAGCCCCCGCGCAAACTCGATCGCCGCGAATTCCTTCCCGCTGCCATCCGGCCCATCAAACAGAAGCGGCGGAATGGCGCCGCGCTCCAGCGATCGCAGATACGCGAACGCCTGCGTCTGCTCGAGGTCGAGTGCGGGTAGCGGTCTTGGTTCTGCGGTAGCTCGTGGTGGCATGAAACGGAGTATAGACAAGTTCACGGATAGCAAGCAATCGCCGCTCGAGTGCAACGCGCGTCACCGCGCCCTGCTTGTGAAATGAGTGATTACTGCCGCGGCGGCAGTAACTACTTTTTTCACTTAGCGGAGAGTTATGAGCTCGGTTTTCGCGTCAGCCACGCGGCCGGATCGAGGGCGCCGCGGCCTTTGCGGATTTCGAAGTGGCAGACGTAGCCTTCCAGAGAGCCGGTGTCGCCGACGGATGCGATGACCTGGCCCTTGCCGACTTTCTGGCCCTGCGAAACGCTGGTGTCGGCGACGTGGGCGTAGAGGGTGTAGTAGCCGCCGCCGTGATTCAGGATCACACACTTTCCGAACGAGTCGATCCAGTCCACGAATTCACAGGTTCCCGCCGCGACGGCGACGATGGGTGCCCCCGACGACGCGGAAATATCCACGCCGTTGTTCATGGTCACGGTGCCGTACTTGGGATGGGTGTGCTTGCCGTAACCGCGGATGATCTTCCCCGACACGGGCCACATCAAGCGGCCCTTGAGCGCTGCGAACTCGCCGCTCCGGGGTAGATCCTTCTCCGGCGTTCCGCGGCGCTGCAGATCATCGAGGAGGTTCTGCACCTCGGCTTGCGCCTTCTCGAGATCGGCAATGGCATCGTTGTGTTTGGACTTTTCGCTGCGAATGGCAACGAGCATGCTCTGGCGCTTTTTTTTGTTGGCCTCGAGGTTCTTGTTTTCGGCTTCCTTGTCGGCTCGCACTTCCGCGATCTGCTGCATGGATTCACCGAGGCGCGACGACTCGGTCTCGAGCTGCTTCTTGCTCTCGCGATAAGTACCGATCATCTGCGCATCGGATTGCGCGATGACGTGCATGAACTGATAACGGCGCACGGCGTCATCCATGCTCTTCGCCCCGAGGAGAAGCTCCCAGCTGTAGTGCGGGTCCTGTTTGTACATCTCGCGCAGCCGCTTGCCCAGCGCCTTCTCCTGCCCCGACAACGTCCGCTCACGCCCGCTGATTTCGATCATCAGCTCGCCGATGCGCCGGTCGATGGTATTTTCCTGATCGTTGAGCTTGCGCACGTACTGCTTGGCGAGATCGAGCTCCTTGTCGAGACTCTGCAGCTGTTTGGCGGTCTGCTTCTCCTGCGAGCTGAGCTGTTTTGATTTTTCGCGGTGCTGTTGGATTTCTCTTTTTATGCGATCCAGCTCTTTTTGTTTCTCGTTAACGTCATCCGTTTGAGCAAATGCGAGCGCAGCCACAAACACCGCGCGCGCGGCGATCGCACCGATGAGGATGAAAGTTCGGCGCGCGCGGATCATGTCATCTTGAGCATGCGCCGAAGCGCGAGAAAACTCCCGATGGACCCGATGACGACACAGGTGAGGAGATAAACGGCCGACTTCTGGGCCGAAAAGAAGTTCAAGTCCGGAAGGACATTGCGCGACGCCACCGTCACGCCCCACAGGAGGGCCAGCGACAGCACCGCCGCCACGCCGGCCTGGAACGCCCCCTCAATAATAAAGGGGGCGACGATGTAGCTGTTGGTGGCGCCCACGAGCTTCAGGATCTCGATGGTCTTGCGCCGGCTGATGACGGTGAGGCGAACGGCATTGGAGATGATGAAGAGCGCGGAGAGAATCACGATGAATCCCACCACGCCATTCACGAAGTAGAGTGCCTTCAGAACCGAAGCAAACTTGTCCAGGAACTCGCGGCCGTAGCGAACTTCTTCGACACCTCGAAGAGGCTCGATGCGGCCGGCCAGCGCCACCATCGCGTCGCGCGTCTTGAACTCTTCTTTGGGCGTCACCAGAAACGAGTTGGGCAGCGGGTTCGCGCGCAGCGTTCCCACCAGATCGGAGTCGTCGCCGAGCTGCTCGCGGAACTCTTCCATCGCCTCGTCTTTGGAGACGAACTGCACCTCGCTCACTTCCGATTCCTGGAGAATCTTCTGATAGAGGCTCTGCGCCTCGTCCTGCGACACGCCGTCGTCCAGATAGACGTACATCTTCATCTCGTTCTGCGCTTCGCTCACCAGCTTGAGCACGTTGTCGGTGGCCAGCAGAAACACGGCGAGCATGAGGAGCGAGAGGCTCATGATCACAATCGAGATGGAGGTGAGACCTTTGTGGCGCTTCACGGTGAGCAGCGCTTCATCGATGATGTAGAAGATGCGGCGCATCATGCTGCTTACTCCGATTTCCTGGTTGAGAGCTCGTCGCCGCGCTGGCGCTTGATCTCCTTGTCGACGCGCCGCTCGCGATCGCGCTGGAGGCGCAGGGCTTCGAGACGGTCGCCCATGTTGCCGACGAGGCCGGTACGGTGGTCTTCCAGCACCTTGCCGTCGCGCAGATGGAGGATGCGCTGGCCAAACGTCTTCACGAACGAATGGTCGTGTGTCGCCATCAACACCGCGGTGCCCGCGCTGTTGATGCGGAACAACAGGCGCAGAATGTCTTCCGCCGAATCGGGATCGAGATTTCCCGTGGGCTCGTCGGCGAGCAGGATCGACGGATGATTGACGAGCGCGCGCGCAATCGCGACGCGCTGCTGCTCGCCGCCCGAGAGCGCTTTGGGCATCTGCCTCTGCTTGTGGTGCAGGCCGACGTCGTTGAGGAGTGTCGCCACGCGACGCTTGATCGAGAACGGAGAAGCGCCCGTGATACGCATGCAGATGGCGACGTTGTCGAACACGGTGCGGTCGTCGAGGAGTTTGTAATCCTGGAACACGATACCGACGCGGCGGCGCAAGAACGGAATATCGCGCCGCTTCATGCGCGTCGACACGAACGGCCCCACCACGACCTGGCCGCTGGTGGGATACTCGTCCATGTAGATCATGCGCAGGAGCGTGCTCTTCCCCGCTCCGCTCGGCCCCACCATGAACACGAACTCGCCGTTGGCGATGGTGAAGCTCACGTCCTCCAGCGCCTGACGGTCGCCGTATTCGCGCGTCAAATGATAGACGCCGATGACGGTGCGCTCGGTATTGGCAGAGGCCTGCGTGCCTGGATTCGTCGTTGCGTCTTCGGTCATCTGGATGCCTTCCGTTGTGACAGATACTCCGCCAGGCGGTAGGCTTCGAGCAATGATTCATCTTCGGCGATCCCCCGCCCCGCGATGTCGTAGGCGGTGCCGTGGTCGACCGAGGTGCGCGGCGTGGGGAGGCCAATTGTCACGTTCACACCGGTTTTCTGGGCCAGCATCTTGTACGGGACCAGTCCCTGGTCGTGGTACATGGCGATGTAGGCATCGGGGTATCCCTGTTTTTTGGCGCTGCGGGGCCGCGAACGCGTCCGGTCCGGCGCCTTCGCCGCCAGCGGCGCGGACTGGAACATGGCGTCGGCCGGGTGGGGCCCGCTGACGTCGATTCTCATTTTACGCAGCCGTGCGATCGTTGGTGCAATGATGTCGCGATCCTCGGTGCCGATGACGCCATCTTCACCCGCGTGGGGATTGAGTCCCGCCACGTCCATGCGCGGACGCGCAATCTTGAAATCGCGACGCAGCGCTTCGTGCGTGACACGGATGCACACCTCGAGACGTTCGGGGCGCAGCTCCGGCGCCACCTCCGAGAGCGGCACGTGCCGCGTGAACGGGATCACGCGCAGGTCGCGGCGCGCCATCATCATCTGGCAGTCCGGCGCATTCAGGTAACGCGCCAGCATCTCGGTGTGGCCGGGAAAGTCGAAGTGCGCGAGGTTGAATGATTTTTTAGACGCGGGCGGTGTGACGATGCCGGCGACGGCGCGTTCTCGGGCCAGATCACATGCGATGCGCATGGACGTGCCGGCATGAAGGCCGCCGCCTTCGCTGTCTGCGCCCACGGTGTAGCGCGCCGTGATGCCTGAATCCAGAATGAAAACGCGCGCCGGGCGCGAACGCGCGGCGCGCACTTCTTCGATCGAGCGGATGACGGGAGCGTTGAATTTGAATCGCCGGCGCCAGCGCTCGTAGAGCTCCGGGGAGCCAATCACGAGAGCAATCGAATCAGCCGGCCGCCAGCGTCCGAAGAGCTTTGCGACCAGCTCGGGTCCGATTCCTCCCGGTTCACCGCAGGTAACTGCAATGATCGGCAGCGGCCGCTTTGCAGGCGTCATGCCGCCGAATCTAACAGAAGCCGCTAACGCATCCCAAGCGGGGTTTCGCCACTGGGGGTGCCGACGGTGAAGCTGATTTCTCTGAGCTTCTTGCCGTTTTCATCCAGCACCTGGGCCGTCCAGTTGCCGGTCTTGCCGGACACCGAGCGGCTCGAGTGACAACGATAGCGATTGCTCGCCATCGAAATGCGAATGTCGGCCACCTTCGATCCGTCCTTCATCCAACGATGCGTGATCGTCTTCCCTTCCATGCCTGCGATCTCGGTGAAGAAGAATACCTTGCTCGTGTTGGCAGGAACGTTTGTCACCGAATCGGTCGGCTCATGATTCATGATCCCCGTGCAGATGACTGCCCGCCTCACGGTATTTCCGGGCTCCGTGCGATCGTCGCTCATGGGCGACGGGGCCATCGAATCGGGATAGCTCGGCTTCCGCGTGCCGGTGGTATCCACCTGCGACAGCGCCACGCTTGCGCCCAAAGCGCACAGGAGCACTCCAAACAGGACTCGTTTCATATGTCGCCCTCCTGCACTTAACAAGCGTGCCGGCAGGTGATTTCAACAACCGCAAACTGGCCCGTGTAACACTGTAGAAAGCGGGCCGTAGATAGCGCTAAGCCCCACCGTCACCCATTTTCCGGAGGAAATCGACATGGCCTTCTTCGAAGCTCTCGCGCTCGCCCTGCTGTTGCAGACCCCGGCGGCCGATGCGCCCGCGACGCCGCCCACCGAGTTGATCATGCAGGATGCGGGTGCGATCCGATCGCAGGCGCCATCCGCATTTGCGCAGTCGCTGCTCAATGGATTCGGATGTTTGCAGCCACCCGCACCGACGGCGGTCTACTACAACAAGGAGACGCGCAAGGCACTCTCTGAAGCCGATGCGGCCAAAATGACGGAGGCCCAGCTGGCCGGCTACGCGAAGAAGGATATCGACGGCGAGTTCTATTACTTCACGCGCTACGGGACGCCGGTGGCGTTCGTGCGGCCGGTGGAGCTTCTGGGCCAGGCGGGTGTAAAGAGCACCGAAGGCTTGAAGCTGGCGGATTTCGGATTCGGCTCCATCGGCCAGCTGCACGCGCTCGCCTCCGTGGGTGCGGACGTAACGGGCATCGAAGTCGATCCCATCCTCGAGATCATATACGCCAAAGAAACGGGCAAAGTGGCGCGTTGCGAGGCATCTGGCAAGGGACGCGATGGCAGCGTCACCCTGGCCTACGGCCAGTTTCCCAAAGATCCGGCCATGGTCAAGAAGGTGGGCAAGGGCTACGACGTGTTCATTTCGAAGAACACACTCAAGCGCGGCTACATCCATCCGGAACAGGAAGTCGATCCGCGCATGCTCGTGCACCTCGATGTCGACGACGAAACCTACGTGCGCGCGGTCTTCGACGCGCTCAAGCCCGGCGGTTTGTTCATGATCTACAACCTCCATCCGGCGCCGGCCGCGCCGGGTGAGAAGTACATCCCGTGGGCCGACGGACGCTCGCCCTTCAGCACGGAGACGTTCACCAAGGTCGGATTCAAAGTGATCGCGTTCGACGTGGACGACACGGAAGCCGCGCGGGTGATGGGGAAGACGTTCGGGTGGGGCACCGACGAGGAGCTCAAGAAGACGATCTTCGGGATGTATACCCTGGTCCAGAAGCCGTAACCCGGCTCCTGGAGCGGCCAATGAATAGTCGGTTGCACTCTGATCGGAGTGCTATTACACTCTGATCAGAGTAGCAATGACTCCCACCATCCTGATTGTCGGAGCCGGGTTCAGCGGCGTGGCGCTCACCCATGGCCTGAGCCGCCTGGGCTGGCCGGGCGGCGTTCGCATCGTGCTGGCCGATCGCTCGGGGACCTTCGGCCGGGGTGCCGCCTACTCCACCGACCATCCATCCCACCTTCTGAACGTGCCCGCCGGGCGCATGGGCGCTGTCGGCGAGGGCGACTTTCTTGAATGGCTTCGGCGCGACAATGCGGAGATTGCCGGCGATACCTTCGTGCCGCGATCACGCTACGGCGACTACCTCGCTGATCTGTTGGAACACTCTCGTGCGAAGGCCGCGGCCAACGTCGCCATCGAAACCGTGAGCGACCAGGTCATCGCGCTCGAGCCCGGCGCTGACGGCCGCGTGGTGGCGCGCTTTGGAAAGGGAACCACACTCGCGGCCGACCGTGTGGTTCTCGCCACCGGCAATCTTCCACCGCGCCACGTCGCGGGCATTCCACTCGACCACGAGCGTTGCGTGCTGGATCCGTGGGAACCGGGCGCGTTGAAACGCCTGCGCGGTGTTTCCTCCGCGCTCATGGTGGGCACCGGTCTCACCATGGTGGACGCGGTGCTCTTCCTGCACGAAGCCAATCCGTCGGCGCGCTTTGTCGCCGTCTCGCGGCGCGGACTCCTGCCGCAGTCACATCGTGATCATCATCCATCCCGGCCCGGCGTCATTGATATTCGGGAAGCACTGACGGCGTGGGACGGAACCGCGCACGGATTGTTGGACATTGTGCGCCGGGAGTCACGGCGCGCCGTGTCTCTCGGCCAGGACTGGCGTGACGTGCTGAACGGACTTCGTTCCGTCACACCGTCGATCTGGCAGCGCATGTCACCGACGGAGCAAGCGCGCTTCTACCGGCACATGCGTCCCTACTGGGATGCGCACCGTCACCGCATGTCGACGGGCGTGGCCGGGCGCGTGAATGCACTCATCGAGCACAAGCAGCTTTCCATCGTTGCGGGACGAATCGCGACCTGCGCACGCGACGGCGATCAGGTGGCCGTCGACGTGCGCGGGCGCGACGGTGGTTTGCAGCGTCACAACGTGGACGCGGTGGTGAATTGCACGGGGCCCGATGGGGATTTTTCGCGGTCAATGGACCCGTTGATCGCTCACTTGCGAACGTACGGAGTCATCATGCCGGATGCGCTGGGAATTGGAATTCAAACCGGCGACGATGGAGCGGTACTTGGTGCGAGGGGAACAGCGTCGCCGGTTATCTTCACCCTGGGGGCCACGCGCCGCCCGGCGCTGTGGGAATCGACGGCGGTGCCGGAGCTGCGCGAACAGGCCGCGGCGCTGGCGCGCCGGCTGCACGCATCGCTCGCGACGAGCAATTAGTTGCGCATCTCGACCGAGAACTTCTTGCGCAGCTCCTTCACATATTCCTCGTAGGACGACCCGAAGCTCTGCTGTGAGTAGTACTGCTTGAGCTCGCTCTGAATTTCGGAGAACTCATACGGCCGCTCGGCATCGCGCGCCAAAAGCTGCACAATTCGAAAACCGGTGGATTCGCGCGTGACCTGGCTGATGTCACCGGGCTTCAAGTTCGAAAGCACGTCGCGAAAGAACTCCGGAAGCTCGGATACGCGCAGCCAGCCCAGATCCCCGGTCTTGTCGGCGGCAGGGTCGGTGTTGTAGCGCGCCGCCAGCGAATCGAACGACGCACCCGCCACCAGATCTGCATGCACCTTGTTCGCGGTCGCGAACACTTCTTCGACGTCCTTGTCGGTCGGCTCGGCGCGCACCAGGATGTGACGCAGGCGCACCTCGCCCGATTCCGGACGTTTGTCGGTCACCTCGATCAGGTGATAGCCGTACACGGTGAGCACCGGGTCGCTCAACTGGCCGATGGCAAGCGTCGATGCCGCCTTGGCGAAGTTGGGCTCGCGCAGATCCTCCGGCTTCACAAACCCCAGATCACCGCCGAGCGAGCCCGAGGGATCGTCTGATTCCGCTTTGGCGACGTCCTCGAATTTCTCGCCGCCCATGATGCGCGCGCGCAACGCGTCGATTTTCTTCTTCGCATCCGCGGTGGATCCGGTCGACGTGTCGAAGCCGATAAAAATCGTCTTCAAGTGCGCGACCTCGGGACGCAGCGGCAGGCGCTGCTTGTTTTCGTCGTAGAACTTGCGCAGCTCTTCCGGCGTCGGATCCTTGTGCTCCTTCTGCATGTCCTTCTGCAGCACGCGCTCGACGAGCATGCGATTGCGAATCTGCGTGCGGTAGAGCTTCTTGAGCTCGTCCAGCGTGAGCCCCTCCTGCTGCAGCTGCCGGCTGAACGCTTCCTCGCCGCCGAGCTGCTTGGTGTTCTCGTCGACAGCCTTCTTCACCTGCGCCTCGACATCCGAAAACGGAACGTCGATGCCGAGCCGGCCCGCCTGTGCGATCACCAGCTTGTCATTGATGAGATTCTGCAGCGCATCGTCGAAGACCTCGTCGCGCTCGGCGGGAGTCACCGACGACTGGCCCTTCTGGAAGAAGTACTGGCGCACGGCCTGATCGACGTCGCTCTCGAAGATGGCCTCGTCCTCGACCACGGCCACGATGCGATCGATGATTTCACCGGAAGTGGATGGCGTCGTTGTCGATGGCGATTGGGCAGCGGGTGCCGGAGCGCTCGCCGGAGGCGATGGCGCCGGCGTCTTCGTTGCCGTCGAGTCGGTTTTGGCCTGGTCCTGCGCACGGGCAACCATGCTCGCGCAAGACACGACACACATCGCCAGGAAGAAAATGCGGTACCTCAATCTATTCTCCTCCGGTCGTGTCAACGACCGCCGTATCCGCGCCTGTCGGCGCGGTTACCCTCGGCTCGGGAATCGCCTGCAGGAACCCGCGCGTTGCACTCGTGTCTTCCGCGGCACGCGCCGCGGCGAGCGAGTCCGCCAGCTCCAGCGCATATTTCAAATCCGGGTCCACCACATCGATCTTGGCCGACTTGCGCAGCGTCGTAATCAGACTGTCGTAGACGGCGGCGCGTTTGCGCAGAAGCAGCTCGCGTGAAATCTCCTGCGCCACCGATTCGTACGGCAACTCGTTCAGCGAAGGACGCATGTCGGTGAGTTTCAGGATGTGGTAACCGAACTCCGATTCCACCACTTTGCTCACTTCGCCCACGCGCATCTTGAACACCACTTTCTCGAACTCGACGGGCATGTTGCCGCGCGAAAGATAACCCAGATCGCCGCCCGCACCGGTGTGCTTGTCGACGGAATACTTGCGCGCCACCCATGAGAAGGGCCGCGTCTTCAGCATCTCGAGCGCTTCACCGGCGTCCTCGAGATTGTTGGTGAGGATGTGGCTCACGCGCACCTCGAGGTTGAACTCGTCGTGGTGCGCCCGATAATACGCCATGACCTCGTCCTTGCTCACCACTGCGCGCCGGTTCAGCACATCCTTGACCAGTGCGTCGGCAACGAGGTCACGCCGGTACTCTTCGAGCTTCCAATCGATATCGGGCGAAATCTCGAGCCCGCCGCGCTGCGCCTCGTTGTAGAGCAATTGCGTCGCGAGCCAGCGCTGGAAAGACGCGCTGCGGTCCTCGGCCGTGACCTCGCCGCGCTCCGTTTCAGGAAGATACGCTTCCAGGTCCTTCTGGTACAACGCATGGCCGTCGACTTTCGCCACCACCGGGCCGGGGTCGTCGCTGCTGCGGCCCACGGGGCGGCGTTCGCACGCAGTCAGCGCCGCGACGGCGAGCAGTACCAAGACGACGATAGGGGGCGCGAAGCCCCCTACCGCAAAACAATTCTTTGGCCGGATACCGGACAATTCACGTCTCCGGTTTCGAAGCGTCAGCTCTTCGACACCTCTTGTTTTTCCTTCTTGCCCTTGATGTCCTGGATCTGATCCTGGGGCCGCATGGGCAGCTTGATTTTCTTCATGTTATCGTCGTGGACGACGACCTTGAACTCGTCCTTCCACTTGGTGAGGAGCTCCTTGAGGCGCTTGTCGTTGTCTTCCTCGCGCAGCACCGCTTCGATACGTTCCTTGGATTCCTCGAGCGTGAAGGTGCGCTCGGGCGAAATCTCGAGAAGCTTCACAACCATCCAGCCGTTGGAGACCTGCGTGGGCGTGCTCACTTGGCCAACGCTCTTCATGTCCCAGCCCACCTGGTCCACATCCGGCAACTGGCCACGAATGACCAGCCCGGTCTGGCCGCGATTCTCTCGGGCTTCCGGATCGTTCGAATACGTCGCCGCCACGGCAGCCATCGGTCTGCCGGCGAGCATCTCTTCCTGCGCCTTCAGTGCGGTTTCCTGATCGCCCGCGACCACCACGCCGAAGTTGCGCGTCTCGGGCGTGCGCAGGCTCGCCACGTTGTCGTTGTAGTACGCCTGCATGCGATCGAACGTAACGACCGCCTTCTTGTTGACGAGATCCTCGTACATCAGACTGACCATGAGCTCGTCACGCTTGAGGCTGAGCAGCTTCTTCACCTCGGGATCGTTTTCGATGCCCGACTTGGCGACCGCATCGGTCGAGATGTCGTTCATGATATTGATGGTGAGGAAGCCGCGAATGCCGCCCAGGCGCAGCTCCCGGCGCGGGCGGTTGTAGAACGATGCGCGGTCGTAGAGATCCGAGAAGTCCTTGATCGTGATGGTGCGGCCCGGGTACGACACCACGGGCTTGTCCAGATCGCCCGCTTCAAAATAGAGCAGCGGATAGACTTCCTGATCGCGGCTCGACGCCTGCTCGATGGGCCGGTCGGGGGGCAGCGCCTTGAAAATGATCTCCATGCTGTCGTAGTTCCACGTAACGCCGTACTTCTCGCGCAGGCTCTCGGTGTACGCATTGACCGCGAGGGCCTCGCGCTCGTTCTTGATGTCGGTGCGGATCTTTTCCTTCACGTCCTCGTACTTGCCGCGCGGCTTGCTGACGCGGTCCATCTTGACGACCTGAATGATGACCCATCCCTGCATGGTGAAGATGGGCTCCGTGTAGCCGCCCACCGGCAGCTTGAAGACCGGCTCATCCAGCTCGGGGAGCATGGCGCCGTACGGGGCGGAGATCACGGTGCCGCCGTCTTTGGCATCTTCGGATAACGAGTATTTCGTGAGTACGGCGGTGAACTCTTCGCCGTTCTTGAGGGCGGCGTAGGCTTCGTCCGCCTGCTCCTTGCGATCACACAGGATGCGCTTGAAATTGACCGACGTGCCTTCCAGGTCGTAGTGACGCTTCACATCGGCGTCGGACACCTTGATGTCGCCGACCGCCTTGCGCAGGAACGCGACCTGCGTCGTCATGCGACGGAACGCTTCCATGCCCTGCGCGATGGACGGATCCTTGTCATAGCCAAGCTCGTCCGCTTTGACCGCCATCACGTCGCGGTTGATCATGGTGTCGAGAAACTCTCTCTTGCCCTCGTCGCCCTCTTTTTTCGGCAGGAACTCGGGTTTCACTCTGGCGTACGCGTCTTCGTAGTCATGAATCGTGATGACGCGATCCTTGACCTCCGCCAGCTTCAGGTCTTCACGCTTGGAACAACCAGTCAACGCGATCGACATGACCGCGACCAGTCCAAGCGACAAACGAGCGAACTTCATCGGACGAGACTCCTTTCCGAACACGGAGATCGGACGGGGAAAAGTGCAGAGGGAGCGAACCCTATCGTCTTGGTAAAGCGTTGATTTTACTTGCGAAGCGGGCGATTTGCAACAGGTTATTCACCTCGTTCAAGACCCGCTCGGGCGGTTGGCCGCGAAGCGTCACCGCGAAAGTCTTCCCTGACTTAAACAAGATACGACGCCCAAAAGTTTCCGAAAGCCGGGCACAAGCCTGGGGCGTAAGTGCGCGCCCAGGAGCGAACTCCAACGTTGCCTCACCCGGGACCTCGTTTTGCCCTTTGAGAACGACGCCTCGCCCTTCGCCCCGCTGCAGGACCCGGGCTGTCGCCCGGGGGTCTCGCATATGCACCATCAGGATTCCCAGAAGCTGGGCCTCGAGCTTGGCGCGTGCGAGGTCGATCAAGTCCTGCGCCGGACGCGGCAGCTCGCCGAAGCGATCCTTGAGCTCGTCCTGGAGCGCCTGCACCTGCGCCGGGTCGGCCATGTGCGCGATGCGTTTGTAGATGAGCATGCGCTCGTCCTCATCGGGCACATAACGGTCCGGGATGAAGCAGCTGTACGGCGCCTCGACGCGACACGGCGGCAGCTCTTCCGGCGCACTGCCGCGCAGCTGGTCGACGGTTTCCTTGAGCATGCGCGTGTAGAGCTCGAATCCAACCGCCGCCACGTGTCCGTGCTGTTCGACACCGAGCACATTGCCCGCGCCTCTGATTTCGAGGTCGCGCATGGCGAGGCGGTAACCGCTCCCGAGCTCTTCGAACTCTTCCATCGCCTGCAGTCGCTTCATGGCCGCGGGCGTGAGTGAAATCTGTCGCGGCACCAGGAAGTACGCATAGGCCTGGCGCTCGCGGCGCCCCACGCGGCCGCGCAATTGATAGAGCTGCGCGAGCCCGAAGCGATCGGCGCGGTTGACGATCAGCGTGTTGACGTTGGGAATGTCGAGTCCCGACTCGATGATCATGGTGGAGACGAGCACGTCGTACTTGCGATTGATGAAGTCGAGCACGACGTCTTCGAGCTCGTCCTCCTTCATCTGCCCGTGCGCGACGCCGAAGCGCACGCCGGGCACGAGGCCCTCCAGGAACGCCTTCATCGAATAGATCGACTGCACACGGTTGTGCACGAAGAACACCTGGCCGTCGCGCGAGACTTCCTCCGAGATGGCGTCGTGAATGATGTTTTCATCGAACGCCGTGACCTCGGTTTTCACCGGGTGGCGATTGCGCGGCGGGGTTTCGATGAGCGAGATCTTGCGCAATCCGGAAAGCGACATGTACAGCGTGCGCGGGATGGGTGTCGCCGTGAGCGTGAGCACGTGCACGGATTTCGCGATCGCCTTCAAGCGTTCCTTGTGCTTCACGCCGAAGCGGTGTTCCTCATCGACGATGAGCAGGCCCAGATCCTTGAACATGAGATCTTTGGCGAGAATGCGATGCGTGCCGATCAGGAGGTCGACGGTGCCGTCACGGAGTCCTTCGAGAACTTTCTTCTGCTCCTGCGGCGACACGAATCGCGAAAGCATGGCGATGCGCACCGGGAATCCGGCCATGCGTTCCTTGAAGGTGCGCTCGTGTTGAAAGGCGAGGAGCGTGGTGGGAACGAGCACGGCGACCTGTTTTCCGCCGTTGACCGCCTTGAACGCGGCGCGAATCGCCACTTCGGTTTTCCCGAAGCCGACGTCGCCGCACACCAGGCGATCCATGGGATGCTCGGTCTCCATGTCTTCTTTGATCTCCCGGGTGACGCTGATCTGGTGCGGCGTTTCTTCGTACGGGAAGGATGCTTCCAGCTCGCGCTGCCACGCGGTGTCCGGGCCGAACGGGTGCGCCTTCGCGATTTCGCGCTGCGCGTAGACGTGCAGGAGCTCGCGCGCAATGTCCTCGATCGCTTTTCTTGCCCTGGCCTTGGCGTTTTCCCAGCGTGTGCCGCTGAGCTTGTCCAGCTTGGGGATGACACCTTCCTTGCCGACGTACTTCTCGACCATCTGCATCTGATCGAGCGGGACGAAGATGCGGTCGTCGCCGTCGAACTTGATGGCGAGACATTCCGTCTCGGTTCCATCCGCACCGATTTTCTCGAGCCCCGTGAAGCGTCCGATGCCGTACTCCACGTGCACGACGTAGTCGCCCTGTTGCAGCGCTTCCTGCTTCAGTGTGGCCGTGCGGCGTTTGGCGCGCCGTTTCTTCGGACGCGCCAGCATGCGATTGAAAATCTGATGGTCGGTCAAGATCGCGAGGCCGGCCTCTTCCCAGATGAACCCACTCGCGATCCAACCCACCGGCAGGTGCACGATCTCTTCGTCGTCACCCAGGAGATCCGCCAGGCGGTCTCTCTGCGTCGGCGTTTCCGAATAGATCATCGTGTTGACCTTGCGCGCACGCAGGCCCTTGATGCGGCTGATCAGCGCGTCGAGCTTTCCGATCACGCTCGGATGTTCGACCACGTGAAACTTGATCGTGTTCTCGTCTTCGCGCGCGGGCGGGATGCTGTCGTGCGCCGCTTCGGACTGCGCCGTGGAGAGCGCGCTGTCGGAGAGGGCCCACTCGACCACAACCGGCGCGCCGTAGTCGCGCACATGCTCGAGCGGATGCATATAGTCGGTGAGCTCGAGCGCGGGGAATTCGTCTTCGG
>Ga0207674_10002424_pt1 | contig 23553 bp, 14 predicted proteins | sample KBSCornC72_FD_184303 | JGI IMG/M metagenome (GOLD analysis project Ga0207674, IMG submission 184303) | Corn rhizosphere microbial communities from Kellogg Biological Station, Michigan, USA - KBS Corn C7-2 (SPAdes) (version 2) | ecosystem: Host-associated > Plants > Roots > Rhizosphere > Soil ...
CGGAGACGATGAAGGGCGTGGCGCCGTCGACGTCGGCGTCGAAGACGGTCAGGATGTTGGGGTGGTTGAGCGCGCTCGCCGCACGCGCTTCCGCGACGAAGCGGCGGACGCGGTCGGGGTCGGTATCGCTACGCTCGTGCAGGACTTTGAGCGCGACCTCGCGCTGGAGCCGCGGATCCCAGGCGCGAAACACCTCGCCCATGCCGCCCCGGCCGAGCGGCGCGCGGACTTCATAGGGCGAGAATCGTTTCATTGCGGAACCGACTCATTGCGGAACCGACGTGAAGCGCGGCTCGATGTCGACCGGCACACTCGCCAGGCGATCAAGCACCTTCTGCACTTCCGGCCGGACCACGCCGAGGCGATCGAGGAGGTTCTTCGCCTTCGCGTAATCGCCCTCCGCCTGAAGCGTCATGATCTCGCGCGTCAGCGCGGTCACCGCCGCCCCGATCTTCGCCCCGTCCACGGCGAAGGTCCCCCCCGGCATCACTTTGAAGGCGCCGGCATCGAGCAGGTAATTGAGCTGCACCGCGATGCCGCGCCCGTGCGCTTCGTTGATGCCGAAGCGAATCGATCGAAATGCCGACGCCAGGAAGGTGGTGTACATCGTCCGGCCAATGGCGGGATCGATCAGCTGTCGATCGGCGAGCTGGCGCAGTGCCCACAGCCCGGAGACGTCCGCCTTCGCTTCCTCGATCGCGCTGTAGGTCTCTTTGAGCTCCTGGCGCACCGTGGTGGCCCTGCCGCCCGGCGTGATGTGGTGCGGCCCGAGGCCGTGCATCAGCTCGTGCATGAGGATGTGGGTGAAGAACGCATCGAAGGAGACGTTCTTCTGATCGGCGGCGCCGAGCGCCACCTTGCTGATCGGCACCAGCACGCGATTGAACTTCGCGTCCTGCATGTTCTTCAGCATCACCCGCTTGGTCCCTTTCTCGCGGACCACGCGTTCATCGTTCGGCAGGTTGAACGCGGCGGTCTGGACGCCGCGGTTGCCGTCGCCGGCGGTGAAGACCACGTTGACGACCCGGATCGGCGCGAGCGCGCCGAGCTTCGGGTTGCGGTATTTCGGATCGATCGGCAGCTCGTTCTCGAGCTCCTGCAGATGCTGCGAGAACGACTGCAGCTTGCGCGATTCCGCTTCGTCGCGAAGGGTGATGAAGGCTTCGAACGCCGCCTTGAAATTGAACCACTCGTCCTCGTACACCTCGTACGGGCCAATCGTCGGCTCGATGGACGCGTCGAGTTCCATCCAGGCGACGTCGCTCTCGTAGTAGTCGTCGGTGAGGAACGCCTGGGCGCGGGCGGACAGGAATTTCTTGAGCGTCGGCTGTGACGTCGCGTCCGCGGCTTCCCGCAGCAGTGCGGCGGCGCGGGCGAGCTCTCCCTGGTACTCGACGCTGTAAGGGATGGCGGCGAAGGTGCCGGCCGGAGTGCGGCGGATGGTGGTGAAGAACCCGGTTGCGCGTGTCTTCTCGTCACCCGACAGCGAGTCCAGCCACTTCTGAACGTCCGCTTTCGTCGCGGCCGACGGATAGAAGTTGGCCCCCTCCGGCTTCTCGGGGGCGCCGGGGATGAATGAACGGTTGTGATCCAGCCGCGACCACGGACCCTTATTAATAAGGAAGTAATGTAGCCGCGCGTAAGCGGTCTCGGCCGCCGCGCTGCTGGCCGCCGTGGCGCCGCGGGACTGCGCGACGGCGGCGTGCGCGAGGTCCTGCAGCATGGCGTCGTTGCCGGCCCAGACCTGCTTCAGGAACAGGCTGTCCATGACGCGCGCCGCCTCGACGAGTCGGGCGAGCGCGCGGCGTTCGTTGTCCGGGAGCGCCGAGAGATCGGCGCGGATCTCGGCCGGCGCGAACCGCGCCGCCATCGTGTTGATTTCGCGCGCCGGCGGCGCGGCCGGCATGGCCGGGGCGGCGTGGACCTGGTCGTTCACGGAAGCATCTCCAGTACCTGGGGTCAGATCTCGATTTTCCATTTCTTGCAGTTCGGAGATCTGTTTTACAAGAAATGGAAAATCGAGATCTGACCCCAGCATCAGAGCGATCGCAGCAAGCGTCGTCAGTTTCATAAGGCTTTACAGTTGTGCGCGGCCGCCGCGTCAATCATGGACGGGCTAGGCGGTGAACGAGCCGCGGGTCTACAATAGTGGATTGTAGGTCGGACCGCCGAGGATTCAATCCATGAGAAACATCGCACCACAGGACAACTCCGAGATCGAGGCCCTCGAGCAGCGCGAGTGGCGCGAATCGCTCGATTACGTCATACAGCAGGGAGATCGCGGACGTGTCCAGCGTCTGTTGTTGTCGCTGCGGAACCACGCGCGGATCGCCGGCGCGGGCCTGCCGTTCAGCGCCGTGACCCCCTACGTCAACACCATCCGCCCCGAAGAACAGACGCCCTTGCCCGGCAGCCAGGAGATCGAACGCCGCATCAAGAGCCTGGTGCGCTGGAACGCGATGGCGATGGTCGTCCGCGCCAACCGAGCGTCGGATGGCATCGGCGGTCACATCTCGACGTACGCGTCGGCCGCCACGCTGTACGAGGTTGGATTCAATCATTTCTTCCGCGGTAAAGCGGCCAACGGCGGCGGCGACGTCATCTATTTCCAGGGGCACGCCTCGCCGGGCATCTACGCCCGCGCGTTCCTGGAAGGGCGCATCTCGGTCGAGAAGCTGCATAACTTCCGGCGCGAGCTCGCGCCGGGCGGTGGCCTCTCGTCGTATCCGCACCCCTGGCTGATGCCGGATTTCTGGGAGTATCCGACGGTCTCGATGGGCCTCGGGCCGATCATGTCGATCTACCAGGCGCGATTCAATCGCTACCTCGAAGATCGCGGCCTGAAGAAGCCCTCCACCGGCAAGGTCTGGGCGTTCCTCGGCGACGGCGAGACGGACGAACCGGAATCGCTCGGCGCCATCAGCCTTGCGGCGCGTGAGAAGCTCGATAATTTAATCTTCGTCATCAACTGCAACCTGCAGCGCCTCGACGGCCCCGTTCGGGGCAACGGCCAGATTATCCAGGAGCTCGAGGCGATATTCCGAGGCACCGGGTGGAACGTCATCAAGGTGATCTGGGGCAGCGACTGGGATCCGCTGCTGGCCAACGACCACGACGGGTTGCTGGCCAAGCGGATGGGGGAGATCGTCGACGGGCAGTATCAGAAGTACGCCGTCGAAGACGGCGCGTACATGCGCGAGCACTTCTTCGGCACCGATCCGCGTCTGCTCGACATGGTCAAGCACCTCTCCGACGAGCAGCTGAAGAGGCTGCGGCTCGGCGGTCACGACCCCGTCAAGGTCTACAACGCCTACAAGACGGCGGTCGAGACCACCGGCCAGCCGACCGTGATCCTGGCGCGCACGATCAAAGGGTACGGGCTCGGCGAAGCCGGCGAAGGCAAGAACATCACCCACCAGCAGAAGAAGCTGAACGAGTCGGATCTGCAGATATTCCGCACGCGCTTCGGCATTCCGATCTCGGACGACGAGATCGCGGATGCGCCGTTCTATCGGCCGGCCGACGACAGTACCGAGCTGCAGTATCTGCGCGAGCGGCGCAAGGGACTGGGCGGCTATACCCCCACCCGCAGCGTCCGCGTCGAGCCGCTGCAGGCGCCGATCGATCCGCTGTTCGAGGAGTTCTACAAGGGCACGGAAGGGCGCAAGGCGTCGACCACGATGGTCTTCGTCCGCGTGCTCTCCAAGCTCCTGCGCGACAAGGAAATCGGCGAGCTGATCGTCCCGATCATTCCCGACGAGGCGCGGACCTTCGGGATGGAATCGCTGTTCCGGGCCATCGGCATCTACTCACACGTCGGCCAGAAATACGAGCCCGTAGACATGGATACCCTCCTCTATTACAAGGAGGCGCAGAACGGGCAGATTCTCGAGGAAGGGATTACGGAAGCCGGGTCGATGTCATCGTTCATCGCCGCGGGTACCGCCTACGCGACGCACGGCGTCAACACCATCCCATTCTTCATCTACTACTCGATGTTCGGGTTTCAGCGAGTGGCCGACCTGATTTGGGCCGGCGCCGATTCGCGCGCCAAGGGATTCCTCCTCGGCGCGACCGCCGGCCGCACCACGCTCGCGGGCGAGGGGCTGCAGCACCAGGACGGCCACAGCCACGTGATCTCGCTCGGCGTGCCGAACTGTATTTCCTACGATCCGGCATACGCCTACGAGATGGCGGTGATCATCCAGGACGGCATCCGCCGCATGTACCGCGATCAGGAGAGCATCTTCTATTACCTGACCGTGATGAACGAGCAGTACGTGATGCCGCCGATGCCCGAGGGCGCGCGCGACGGAATCCTGAAGGGGATGTATCGTCTGCAGGCGGCGTCGAACCCGAAGGCGAAACTGCGCGCGCAGCTGTTTGGCAGCGGCGCGATTCTCAACGAGGTCGTCCAGGGGGCGAAGCTCCTCGAGAAGTACGACGTCTCCGCCGACGTGTGGAGCGTGACCAGTTACCAGGAGCTGTACCGCGATGGCCACGCGTGCGATCGCTGGAACATGCTCCACCCGGGCGAGACACCCCGTATCCCGTACGTCGCGCAGTGCCTGAAGAACGCACCGGGCGTGCTCGTTGCGGCGTCTGATTATCTGAAGGTGCTGCCCGACTCGGTCGATCAGTGGATGCCGCGGCGCATGCGGTCGCTGGGCACCGACGGGTTCGGGCGGAGCGAAGACCGGCAGCGGCTCCGCGAGTTCTTCGAGGTCGACGCGCGCTTCGTCGCGCTGGCGACGCTCGCCGAGCTCGCCAAGGACGGGCAGCTCGATCAGAAGGTCGTGGCCCAGGCGATCAAGGATTTCGAGATCAACCCCGAAAAGGCGAACCCGGTGCGGACGTAGCCACGGACAGCACCGAAACGCGGCCAACACAGAGAACGCAGCAACGATGTCCACAGATTTCAAACTTCCCGAGCTCGGCGAAAACGTCACCGCCGGCGACGTCGTCCGTGTGCTCGTGTCGCCCGGCGACGCCGTCGCGAAGGATCAGCCGGTCCTCGAGCTCGAAACCGACAAGGCGACCATCGAGGTGCCCTCGAGCGTCGCCGGCACGGTGAAGGATGTCAGGGTCAAGCAGGGAGACCGCATCAAAGTCGGCCAGGTCGTGCTGACAGTCGAGAACGGCGATGGCGCGAAGGCAGTGAAGGGTGCGCCGGCGCAGGAATCGAAGCCGTCCGATGACCAGCCGAAGCCGCAGCCGGCGGAGGCGGTGGCCGCCGGTGGGATGAGTCAGCAGGCGACCGCCGACCAGCCGCGCGACACGCCAGGGAGCGCCGCTGCGGCTGCGAAGAAGGGCGCGGAGGAGCGGGGAACCGGGCGCGCGGAACAACCGGAGGCGCAGCAGAGCGAGACCGTTTCGAAGCCGAAGCGCGGTGAGGTTGTCGATATCAGCCGCGGGGCACGAGCGCCGCAGGCGCCGGCGCCGACCGAAGAGACATCGGAGGGTCCGGCCGCGCCGGCGGCCCCGTCGGTTCGCCGGCTCGCACGTGAGCTGGGCGTCGATATCGGACACGTGAACGGCAGTGGTCCCGGCGGGCGGATCAGCGTGGAGGACGTGCAGGCCTACGTGCGCGGGGCGTTGTCGAGCGGAGGGGGCGGAGGTGTGCCGGCGGCGCCGCTGCCCGACTTCACGAAATGGGGGGAAGTCGAGCGGAAGCCGATGAGCAACATCCGGCGGAAGACGGCTGAGCATCTCGGCCACGCGTGGAACGTCGTTCCGCACGTCACCCAGCACGACAAGGCGGACATCACTGCGGTCGAAGCGTTGCGTAAGCAGTACGCAGCGCAGGCCGAGAAGGCCGGCGGGAAGCTGACAATGACGGCAATTGCGCTGAAGATTGCCGGCGCCGCGCTGCGGCGATTCCCGCAGTTCAACGCCTCGATCGACAGCTCGCGCAACGAGCTCGTCTTGAAGACCGCCGTTCATGTCGGCGTTGCCGTCGATACGCCCCGAGGCCTCCTGGTTCCCGTCATCCGCGACGTGGATCGAAAAGGCATTATCGAGCTGTCCGTGGAGCTCGCGGCCGTTTCGGAGAAGGCCCGGAACGGAAAGCTGTCCTTGGAGGAGATGCAGGGCGGCAGCTTCACCATCACCAACCTCGGCGGGATCGGGGGCACGTCGTTTACCCCCATCGTCAACTGGCCCGAGGTGGCGATTCTCGGGATCTCCCGGGGAAGCTACGAGCCGGTCTACAACGGGCAGAACTTCCAGCCCCGCCTCACGCTGCCGCTGTCGCTGTCCTACGACCACCGCGTCATCGACGGCGCCGATGGGGCGCGTTTCCTCCGCTGGGTCGCCGACGCGTTCGAGCAGCCCTTCATCCTGGCACTTTGATGCCCTCGTCGACTCAACTCGTCGTGATTGGGGCGGGCCCTGGTGGATACGCGGCCGCCTTCTATGCCGCGGACCTCGGCATGCAAGTGACCCTGGTCGATCCCGCAATCAATCCTGGAGGAGTCTGCCTCTATCGAGGCTGCATTCCCTCCAAGGCGCTGTTGCACGTCGCCGAGGTGATCAGCGAGGCGAAGCATGCGGAGGCCTGGGGCATCGCGTTCGGCGCGCCCAAGATCGACCTGGATCGAGTGCGTGCCTTCAAGACGAAAGTCGTGAACCAGCTCACTGGTGGTCTCGGACAGCTCTCGAAACAGCGCAAGATCACCTACGTTCAGGGAACCGCCGCGTTTCGTGACGCGCACACGCTCGAGATCTCGTCATCGACAAGCTCCGGGCCCCCTTCGACAGGGTCAGGGCAGGGGGAGACGCTGACGTTCGAGCACGCGATCATCGCGACCGGATCGCGGCCCGCGACGATCCCGGGATTGACCCTCGACAGCCCGCGGCTGATGGATTCGACCGGCGCGCTCGAGCTCCCCGACATTCCGCAGTCGCTGCTCGTCGTCGGCGGCGGTTACATCGGACTCGAACTCGGAAGCGTGTATGCCGCCCTGGGCACGAAGGTCACGGTCGTGGAGATGACGCCGGGACTTCTCCCGGGGGCCGATCGCGACCTCGTCAACATCCTTGCGAAGCGCATCGAATCGATTTGCGAGGCGGTGCTGCTCAACACGAAGGTTGTCGCCATCAAAGAGGCGAAGAACGGGATCGCCGTCTCATTCGAGGGCGACGCCGTTCCGGCAGACGCCAGAGAACGGACCTTTGACCGTGTGCTCGTGTCGATCGGACGGCGTCCGAATTCCGCGGTGCCCGGACTCGACAAGACGCGGGTGAAGGTGAATCAGCGGGGATTCATAGAGGTGGATCCGTCGCGCTGCACCGCAGAACCTTCGATCTACGCCATCGGCGACGTGGTCGGCGAGCCGATGCTTGCGCACAAAGCCTCGCACGAAGGGCGGGTCGCCGTCGAGGCGATTGCCGGCGAGCGCGTCGCGTTCGAGCCGCTCGCGATCCCCGCGGTCGTCTTCACCGATCCGGAGCTCGCGTGGTGCGGGTTGACGGAAACCGACGCGCAGAAGCAGAACCGGGACGTTGCGATCGCGCGTTTCCCCTGGGGCGCCTCGGGCCGTGCGCTCACGCTCGATCGATCCGACGGGATGACCAAACTCGTCATCGATCCGAAAACAGAGCGCGTGCTTGGCGTGGGCATCGTGGGACCTGGTGCAGGCGAGCTGATCGCCGAAGGCGTGGTCGCGGTCGAGATGGGGGCGAATGCGACGGATATCCGCATGAGCATTCATCCGCATCCCACGCTGTCTGAAACCGTCATGGAAGCGGCCGAAGTCTTCTTCGGCCAGGCAACGCACGTCTATCGGCCGAAGCGTGGGGCCAGGGCGGGGTCAGAGGGGCGGAAGGCCTAGGCTCAGAGCTCAGGGCTTCAGGCTCAACGCGGCCGCGGTTCGAAACACCGTTTCCAGCATGTCGGGCGTGAGCTTGCGCGTGTTCGTATTCTGCCGGCTCGGATGGTAGGAGGCGATCACCGCAGGACCACCGTCAGGGTAATAGACCAATCCATGGCCGAATAGCGGCTTCGGCCGTATCCGTAGGCCACGCTCCGCGAGCAGGCGCCAAGCCGCGTCGAAGCCGATCTTGCCGAGCGCGACGATGACGCGCAGCCGCCGCAGCGCGGCCACCTCGGCGACGAGATGGGGATGGCAGGCGGCGATCTCGTCGATGGACGGCTTGTTGTCGGGTGGCGCGCATCGCACCGCGGCGGCGATGTACGCATCGCTCAGCTTCAGTCCATCGTCGATGCGCTGCGAGGTCGCGATGTTTGCGAACCCCGCGCCACGCATCGCGCGCATCAGGAAATCCCCGGAGCCGTCGCCGGTGAACACGCGGCCGGTACGATTCGCTCCGTGCGCAGCGGGGGCGAGCCCGAGGACCAGGACGCGGGCGTTGCGATCGCCGAACCCCGGCACCGGCTTGCCCCAGTAGACATCGTGACGATGGGCCGCCTTCTTCTCAATCGCGACACGCGCACAGTACTCGCGCAGCCGCTCGCACCGTGTGCACGAGATGATGTCCCGGTGAACGGAGGAAAGCGTGATGGGCATGAAGCCTGAAGCCTTGAAGCCCTGAAGCCTTAGTCTTAAGCCGTGAGCCCCTTTTCCAACGACTGCACCTGCTCGTGCGCATGGTAGGAGGACCGTACCAGCGGACCGGACTCCACGTGTCCGAAGCCGAGCTCCAGCCCAATCCGCTTCAGTTCCGCGAATTCGGCCGGCGTGTAATAACGGGCCATCGGCAGATTCGCGAGTGATGGCCGCAGGTACTGGCCAATCGTCACAATCTGGCATCCCACCCGGCGTAGGTCTTCGAGCGTCGTGAGGACTTCGCCCCACTTCTCACCGAGGCCGACCATCAACCCCGATTTCGTAGGAATCGCCGGCGCGTACGTGCGTGCGCGATCGAGCAGCTGCAGCGCGCGGTGGTACCGTCCGCCCGGCCGCGCCATACGGTACATCCGCGGCACCGTCTCGATGTTGTGGTTCAGGACATCGGGCGCCGCGTCGAGCACTGCCCGCAGCGCCGCCTCGTCACCCTTGAAGTCCGGAATCAGCACTTCGATGCTGCACTGCGGAATGCGGCCGCGAGTCTCGGCGATCGTGCGGGCGAAATGGCCAGCGCCGAAATCCGGAAGGTCATCGCGATCGACCGAGGTGATCACGACGTGGGCGAGCTCCATGGCGTGGATCGCGCTCGCGACGTGAACCGGCTCGCGTTCGTCCGGCGGCTTCGGCGTGCCGTGGATCACGTTGCAGTAGCCGCACGACCGCGTGCAGGTATCGCCGAGGATCATGAACGTGGCGGTGCCGTGGTGCCAGCATTCGCCGATGTTCGGGCAGTTCGCCTCTTCGCACACGGTATGCAGGTTGAGCGTGCGCATCAACCCCTTGAGGCGATGGTAGTTCTCCGATCCCGGCGCACGCACTTTCAGCCACTCGGGCTTCGGAATGCGGGCGAGCTCGTCGGCGCGCCTTTTTCGTCCTCGGATAAGGTCCACCGGGATGGGCTGCATCTCCTTTGATTATAACGTTCGGACCTACGCTGGTCGTGGGCGGCTATCGCCCTTCGTTCGGCGCTACCGCTGTTCGTTAGACGTTACTGCGCCGTTTCGCCCGGCTTCAGGACGAGCACGTCGATGCCGAACGGATCGACAAGCTGCTTCAGGCGCTCCGCAGTGCCGGTGAGCACGGGGAATGTCCCGTAGTGCATGGGCACAACCTGCCGGACCGCCAGCATCCGGGCAGCCATTGCCGCCGCATCGGGGCCCATCGTGAAGTGATCGCCGATCGGCAGGAACGCGATCTGTGGCGCGTGCATTTCGGCGATCAGCCGCATGTCACTGAACAGCGCGGTGTCGCCTGCGAAATAGAAAGCCTGTCCATTCTCCATGCGCACGACGAAGCCGGCGGGATTGCCGAGATACACGTTCGTGCCGTTCTCAACCAGGCTGCTGCTGTGGATCGCCGGGACCATCGTGACGCTCAACCCTGCCACCGCAATCGTGCCGCCGATGTTCATGCCCTGAAGATTGGTCAGCCCCTTCAGCTCGAACCACTGCGCGAGCTCGTAGACGGCGACGACCGGCGCCTTCGTCGCGCGCGAGACCGCCACGAGATCTCCGGTGTGATCCGAGTGGCCGTGCGACACCAGGATGACATCGGCGGCGGTGATCTTCTTCATCGCGGGCGGACACTTCGGGTTTCCCTCCAGCCACGGATCGGTGACGATCCGCTTCCCCCCGGGCGTGATGATCACGAAGGTCGAATGGCCGTACCAGGTGATGGAGAGCTTTTGTGTAGCCATGCCTGATTATCGCGCGTAGCTCCAAACGAACAGCGACGGTCATGCGCGTAGCGCATGTCACTCATTCGCGGTCCGCATGCGCCCGAAGCATCAGTTGCATGAGAACTTTATGCGCGACAGTGGCCTGGACCGTTCGTATCATGCCAGCATGATCAAGTCCGAGGCGAACCCCACTCGCACCCTGACCCTCGTTCTTCCCGAAGCCGACTGGAAGGCGCTCCGGGAAGCTGAGCCGGACGCCATTGGTTGGCTGCGCACGCAGATCCAGAATCGCCTGTCCGCGTCCTCGGCTCCGTGGTCTTCGCGCTCGAACCCGTCAACGGCGACCACGGCGGAATCATGGTGGGGCAACGAGGACGAGTACTAGGGGTTTTGACACCTTCGGGACCCCGCAGGTACGCTGCTCGGGATGGACCCCGCGACCACCCCGCAGCCGAGCCTTTCCCTCCAGACCTCACCCGAGCAGTACCGCCACTGGAAGCTCACGTTTGACGGCCCCGTTGCGACCCTGTCGATGGACGTACAGGAGGACGGCGGCCTTTCGCCCGAGTACCGCCTCAAGCTGAACTCCTACGACCTCGGCGTCGACGTCGAACTGGCGGACGCAGTCCAGCGGCTACGGTTCGAGCACCCGGAGGTCCACGCCGTCGTCCTTACCAGCCTGAAGGAGCGCGTGTTCTGCGCCGGCGCCAACATTTTCATGCTCCGCGGCTCCAGCCACGCGTGGAAAGTGAACTTTTGCAAGTACACGAACGAGACGCGGCTCGCCATCGAGGACGCCAGCGAGAATTCCGGAATCAAGTTCCTCGCGGCCATCAACGGCATCTGCGCGGGGGGCGGGTATGAGCTCGCCCTGGCGTGCGACGAGATCCTGCTCGTGGACGATGGGAATTCCGCGGTGAGCCTGCCGGAAACGCCGCTCCTCGGCGTTCTGCCCGGCACCGGCGGATTGACTCGCGTCGTCGACAAGCGGAAGGTCCGGCGCGACCTTGCCGACTTCTTCGGCACGGTGGCGGAGGGCATCAAAGGCAAACGGGCGGTCGAGTGGCGCCTGGTCGACGCGGTGTACCCCACGAGCCAGTTCAAGGAGCGCGTGCAGAAGCGGGCGAAGGAGCTGGCGGCGCTTTCCGATCGTCCGGCGGCCGGGCCCGGCGTGACGCTGAGTGCGCTCGCCCCCCATATCAGCGCAGATACCGTCCGCTATTCCGCGGTCTCGCTCGACATCGAGCGAGACAAACGCATCGCGACGCTGACCGTGCGCGGACCGGAGCACGACGAGCCATCCACGCCGGACGGCATCGTTGCCGCGGGAGACCAGTTCTGGCCGCTGCGCGCCTTTCGCGAGCTGGACGATGCGCTGCTGCGGTTACGAATCAACGAACCGCTCGTCGGGACGATCGTGGTGAAGACGGAGGGGGACGCCGCGCGCGTGCTCGCCGTCGACGAGGCGCTCGTCGCACACGCGCAGCATTGGCTGGTACGCGAAATCCTGCACGCCGTGAAACGGACGTTGAAGCGCATGGATCTGACCTCGCGCAGTTTCTTTGCGCTCATCGAGCCGGGCAGCTGCTTCGCGGGAACGCTCTTCGAGCTCGCGCTGGCGTCGGACCGGTCGTACATGCTCGACGATCCCGGTCGGCCGAACACAATCGCGCTGTCGCGCATGAATGCCGGTCCACTGCGCATGAGCAACGGGCTCACGCGCCTCGAGACGCGCTTCCTCGGCGACCCCGGGCACGTGCCGGAGGTGCTCGGCGAAAACGAACCCTTCGACGCGCAGGCGGCGCTCGACGCCGGGCTCGTGTCCTTCGCGCCTGACGATCTCGATTGGGACGACGAGGTGCGGCTGGCGATTGAAGGGCGTGCCGCCTTTTCACCCGACGCGTTGACGGGGATGGAAGCCAACCTGCGTTTTGCCGGCCCTGAAACGATGGAAACGAAGATCTTCGGACGGCTCACCGCGTGGCAGAACTGGATTTTTCAGAGGCCCAATGCCGTCGGAGACAAGGGCGCGCTCACTTCCTACGGCTCGCAATCGAGGCCCGAGTTCGATTTCAAGAGGACCTGAATTTCGAGGGTTCACCATGATTTCCGCGGAGAAGATTCCCAACAACGTCGGCCTTTCGAGCAACAAGCGGCTCCAGCGCGCGCTCGAGCACTGGCAGCCGAAATATATCCAGTGGTGGAAAGACATGGGCCCGCAGGGGTTCCAGGACTATCACCAGGTCTACGTGCGCACCGCCGTCAGCGTCGATCCGTCCGGGTGGGCGCACTTCGAATACGTCAAGCTGCCGGAGTATCGCTGGGGCATCTTCCTGGCCGACCCCACGCACGACCGCCGCATCGGCTTCGGGGATTTCCTTGGCCAGCCTGTCTGGCAGGAGGTGCCCGGCGAATTCCGCAACCAGCTGCGCCGGTTGATCGTCACCCAGGGCGACACCGAACCGGCCAGTGTGGAGCAGCAGCGGTGGTTGGGACAGCGATGCCCGAGCATGTATGACCTGCGAAATCTGTTTCAGGTGAACGTCGAGGAGGGGCGTCATCTCTGGGCAATGGTCTACCTGCTGCATTCGTACTTCGGCCGCGACGGCCGCGACGAGGCGGAGGAGCTGCTCGCGCGGCAGAGCGGTAACCGCGACAAGCCGCGCATTCTCGACGCCTTCAACGAGCCGATCGAGAACTGGCTCGACTTCTTCATGTTCACGATGTTCACCGACCGCGACGGCAAATCCCAGCTGCTGTCGCTGTCGGAAAGCTCGCTCGATCCGCTGGCCCGGACGACCCGCTTCATGCTGACCGAGGAAGCGCATCATATGTTCGTCGGCGAAACCGGCATCTCGCGCATCATCGAACGCACGTGCCAGCTGCTGGAGGGCGCGGGCTATTCGGAGGACGTACGAAAGCTGGGCGGAATCGAACTGCCGATGATCCAGAAGTTCATCAACTTGTGGTTCAGCCTGAGCCTCGATCTCCACGGCAACGAGATTTCGACGAACGCTGCGACGTACTTCGGCAACGGGTTGAAGGGGCGGGCGCAGGAAGACAAATGGACCGATCACCAGGTCAAAGAGGCGATCTACGAGCTCGACGTGCCGGCGGACGGACGTCTCGAGCGCAAGGCCATCCCGATGCGGACCGCGATGAATGAGGTGCTGCGCGACTGGTATGTCGGCGACTGCGAGGCGGGCGTGCAGCGCTGGAACAAGATTTTCGAGCGGCATGGCATGTCGGATCGCCTGCGGCTCCCGGACCGGAAGTTCAACCGCGGCATCGGCATGTTCTCGTCGCTGCACTTCGCTCCCGATGGCCGCCCGTTGTCCAACGAGGACTGGGAGAGCCGGAAACACGAATGGCTGCCCTCTGCCGCGGATCGCGAATACCTGCTCAGCATCATGGCGACGCCGGTCTACGAGCCCGGCAAGTTCGCGAACTACATCGCGCCGCCCACGCGCGGCGTCAACCGGCAGGCGATTAACTTCGAATACGTACGCACGGAGGGGTGAGAGTCATCGGCGGCGTTCGCTGTCGCGGTGCACGCGCCGACGGCTTAAAGCACCAAGACACGAAGGCACGAAGGGCACGAAGAAGAGACGCGGAGAACTCAGGACCGCTCTACCGCGCGCAACGCGGTGGCGAGTTGAGTTCTCTTTCTCTCCCTCCTGCGTAACAGTGAACGCCTTTGATTGAGGACAGATGCCCGATCAGAAGCAGCTCTTCATCAATAACGAGTGGCGACCCGCCCAGTCGGGCGACGTGATGGACGTGATCAATCCCGCAACTGAGGACGTGATCGCGCAGGTCGCGTCGGCGGGGAAGGCGGATCTCGATGCGGCGGTCAGCGCCGCCCGCGCGGCACTGGACGGCCCCTGGGCGCGGCTATCCGCACGGGAGCGTGGACGACTGGTCAGGCGCCTGGGCGATCGGCTGCTCGAGCGCGTGGACGACGTGGCGCGGCTGGAGACGCTGCACAACGGGAAGCCGATATCCGAGTCGCGCCACATCGAGATCCCGGCCGCGGCAGAGTGCTTCGAGTATTTCGGTGGGTGGTCCGACAAAGTGATGGGCGAGACGATCCCCGTCAAAGGCAATTATCTCACCTATACGCTGCGCGAACCGCTCGGGGTCGTCGCGGCGATCGTCCCGTGGAACTTTCCGCTGCTCCTTGCCGCATGGAAGGTCGCGCCCGCGCTCGCGTGCGGCAATACGGTCATTCTGAAGCCGGCCAGCCAGACGCCGCTGACCGCGCTCGCGCTGGCCGAGATCGCGCTCGACGTAGGACTGCCCCCCGGAGTGCTGAGCGTTTTGACCGGCCCAGGGGCAAAGCTGGGGCAAGCCATTGTCGAGCACCCGGGCATCGACAAGATCGCGTTCACCGGCGACACCAGTACGGGCAAGGGGATCATGCGCGGGGCCGCCGAGAGCCTGAAAAAGATCACGCTGGAGCTTGGCGGTAAATCGCCGAATATCGTGCTGCCCGACGCCGATCTCGAGGCGGCGGTGAGAGGCGCCACGATCGGCATTTTTTACGGCAAAGGCGAAGTCTGCGCCGCGGGATCGCGGCTGCTGGTGGATCGCTCGGTGAAAGACGAGTTCGTCGACAAGCTGGCCGCGCGCGCGAAGAAGATGACGGCCGGAGATCCGATGAATCCGCAGACTCGCTTTGGCGCGCTCTCGTCGAAGAAACAGCTCGAGACGGTGTTGCGGTATATCGAGTCCGGAAAGCAGGAGGGGGCGACGCTCGTGGCCGGCGGCGCGCGCACCGACATCGGCACCGGCAAGGGCTACTTCGTTCAGCCTACCGTCTTCACGGACGTGCGTCCCGAGATGACGATTTCGCGTGAGGAGATCTTTGGTCCGGTGCTTGCGACCATCGACTTCGCCGACGTGGACGAAGCGATCGCGCGCGCGAATGATACGCAGTACGGCCTCGCCGCCGGCGTGTGGACGCGCGACATCAAGAAGGCGCACTACATCGCGCGCAAGCTGCAGGCCGGAACGGTGTGGATCAACACGTATAACGTGTACGACACGGCGGCGCCGTTCGGCGGCTACAAACACAGCGGGTTCGGCCGCGAGATGAGCGCGCACGCGCTCGAACACTACACGCAGATCAAAAGCGTGTGGGTGGATCTGAACCTCTAAATCGCCGGAATTGCCAGAATCGCCGGAATTGCCATAATTCTGTTGCCTGAAGTTTCTAATTACGGCGAATTTGGCAATTATGGCAATTGTGGCAATTCGGCCTGAGTTTCCCATCGTCAATACGTGCACCTATCTGGTCAGCCACTCGCTCGGCGCGATGCCGCGGCGCGCTGCCACATACCTGCAGCAGTTTGCCGACGAGTGGTCGACGCGCGGCGTCCAGGCGTGGAGCGAAGGCTGGTGGGAGATCGGCCGCACGACAGGCGACTTGCTCGCGCCGATCCTCGGAGTGCCCAAGGGCACGATCTCGATGCACCAGAACGTAACGGTGGCCCAGGCGATCGTCGCGTCATGCCATACCTACGATTCCGCACGCCGCCGAATCGTCATGTCCGACCTCGAGTTCCCCTCGAACATGTACCTGTTCGAGGGCTTCCGCAGATACGGCGCCGAAATCGTGTACGTGCCGTCCGACGACCCGATACGGACGAATCTGCAGCGGCTGCTCGACGCGATCGACGAGCGCACCGTGCTTGTCCCGCTCTCGCTCGTGCTGTTCAAGAGCGCGTTCATCCAGGACGCTGCGGCAGTCGTGGCCAAGGCGCACCGCGTCGGCGCGCGTGTCGTGCTCGACGTCTACCAGGCGGCAGGTACGCTGCCGATGAATCTCGAAGCATTGGGCGTCGATTTCGCGGTTGGTGGTTCGGTGAAGTGGCTATGCGGCGGACCGGGTGCCGGATACCTCTATGTCCGGCCGGACCTGGCCGCGGCGATCGCGCCCGCGATCGCCGGATGGGCTGCGCACAAGCGGCCGTTCGACTTCGCAACCGGTCCGCTCGAACACGCTGCGGCGCCGGAGCGATTTCAAAGCGGTACGCCGAACGTGCCGTCGCTCTATGCCTGCCGCGCCGGATACGAGATCGTGGCGGAGATCGGCGTCGAGGCGGTCCGCGCGCAGTCGCTGTCGCTCACGCGGCGCTTGTTGGAGCGCGCCCACGCGATGGGCTTTCGAGTCAATACACCGGACCGCGACGACGAACGTGGCGGCGCCGTGATCGTCGACGTACCGAACGGGGCGGCGGTCACCAACGAATTGATCAGCCGGAACGTCATCGTCGATTACCGTCCGGGAGCGGGCATCCGGATCGCGCCGCACTTTTACAACACGAGCGACGAAATCGATCACGCGATGGACGTGCTCGCGGAGATCGCCTGCGCTCGCTCTGCTCCGGATCCCGGATCCCGGATCCCGCATCCCGGATCGCGATCATGATCCGGCGTATCGCCGTCCTCGGTGCCGGGACGATGGGCCGCGGCATTGCGCACGCCGCGGTCGCCGCTGGATACGAGACCTGCCTTTTCGACATCGCGCAGCCCGTTCTCGACGCCGCGCACGCGGCAATCGACGCGATCGTCGCGAAGGGCATCGAGCTCGGGAAGGTCAGCGCCGCCGACGCCGCTCAGTCGATGCGCCGGCTGGCGACGACGACCGAGCTGGCATCTGCGCTCGGACGCGCCGACCTGGTCATCGAAGCCGCGCCGGAACGAATCGATCTCAAGCTCGCGCTCCTCGCCGACGTCGACAGGCTCGCACCCGCGGAGGCGATCATCGCAACCAACACCTCCGCGCTGAGCATTACCGAGCTGGCGGGCGCCACGAAACGGCCATCGCGCGTCGCCGGCATGCACTTCTTCAATCCCGTCCACAAGATGAAGCTGGTCGAGATCGTGCGCGCGCTCGAGAGCGCCCCCGCGACGCTCGAAGCGCTTGAAGAGGTCGCCGGCCGGATGGGGAAGGAAACGGTCACCGTCCGCGAATCCCCGGGATTCATCACGACCCGGGTGAACGCGACGATCGGCAACGAGGCGTTTTACATGCTCCTCGAAGGCGTCGCCTCGGCGCGAGACATCGACAAGGCCTTGAAACTGGGCCTGAACCACCCCATGGGGCCGTTCGAGCTGGTGGACCTCGTTGGTCTCGATACCCGGCTGTCCATTCTGGAATACCTCCACCTGCTCCTCGGGGAAAAGTACCGGCCGTGCCCATTACTCGTCCAATATGTAAAAGCCGGGCGGCTCGGCCGAAAAGTAGGCAAGGGAGTGTACGATTACTGAGCCATTGGACGTTGATCCAACAGGGGAGATGCAAGGCCGCCGGCCGTAAAGGCTGAGCTTGTTTGGAGTTAGCGGCAAAACGCTGCATAATTGCCTTTCCCCACCGGAGGTCCATGGGTTGTCCACGCTGCGGAAGTAGCGCCATTTCGGCGTCCGGGCAATGTAGCGTCTGCGGAGCTCTGCCCGCGACGACGCTCAATGCTCTGAACGCCGACAGCGCTACCCATCTCGCATTTACAGCGTCCGACGCGGCGACAGGCTTTGGTGCCCCTGTGTCAGCCACGAAGGCGACGGTGTCGGCGGTTGCCACACCGCCGCCGGTCGGGACGCGTACGTACGGAGCGGGTCCGCTCGCGGCGGGGCAGTCATTCGGTCCGCGATATCACATCATCCGCGTGCTCGGCGCCGGCGGCATGGGCGTTGTCTACCAGGCGTGGGACGCGGAGCTCGGCGTCGCGGTTGCGCTGAAGGTGATACGCCCCGAAGTCCTGCAGGATCCCGGCTCCGCCGGCGAGGTCGAGAGGCGCTTCAAGCGCGAGCTCGTGCTCGCCCGCCAGGTCACCCACAAACACGTCGTCCGCATCCACGATCTCGGCGAGCTCGAAGGCATCAAGTATCTGACGATGCCGTTCGTCGAGGGGGAGAACCTGGCGGACGTGCTGAAGCGCGACGGCAAGCTGCCGGTTCCACAGACGCTCGCGGTCGCGAAGCAGGTCGCATCCGGTCTCGCTGCGGCGCACGAAGTGGGCGTCGTGCACCGCGACCTGAAGCCTGAAAACGTCATGATTGCGACCGACGGCGGCGCGCTGATCATGGACTTCGGCATCTCGCGATCCGTCAGCGGCACCAGCACGGCGACGGCGCTCGGCGCGGTGATGGGCACGCTCGAATACATGGCTCCGGAACAGGCGCAGGGGCAGGCGGTCGATCATCGCGCCGACATCTATTCGTTCGGCCTTCTGCTCTACGACATGTTGACGGGTCGTCAGCGCATCGCGCGCAAGGACAACCCGATGTCCGAGATGATGAGCCGCATGTCCCACGCGCCGCCGGCGATCCGCACGCTGGATGCGACCCTGCCCGAGACGCTGGAACGCATCGTGGCGAAATGTCTGGCGGCATCGCCCGACGCCCGCTACGCGACGACGGCGGAACTGGTCGCCGATCTCGAAGGGTTGACCCCCGACGGCCACCGCCTGACGCCGGTTCGCAGCGGCGGCGCGTCGCGCCCGCTGGTGCTCGCGCTGGCGGCGGCGCTCGTCGCGGTTCTCGCCGGCGGGGGCTGGTGGGCGTGGAAGACCCGAGGTACGCCGCTCCCGGCCGGTCCGCAAGAGCCCGTCTCCGTTCTGATCGCGAATTTCGAGAACCGCGCCAACGAGCCGTTGTTCGACGGACTGGTCGAGCAGGCGCTCGGGGTCGGCATCGAAGGCGCATCGTTCATCAGCGCCTATCCGCGCAAGGATGCCATCAAGCTGATGGCGCAGATCAAGCCGGACGCGAGGCTGACCGAAGGCAACGCGCGCCTGGTGGCGCAACGCGAAGGCATTACGCGGGTCGTTGCGGGATCCATTGCTGCGAGCGGGTCGAAGTACGAGCTTGAGGTCAAAGTCCTCGATACCAACGGCAAAGTCGCGATGATCTGGAATACCGAGGCGCGCGGCAAAGAGGACGTGCTCGCCGCCGTCGGACGCATGGCGGCGAAAGTCCGCAGCGCCCTGGGCGACGCGACGGCGAACGCGAACAAGGTCAAAGACACCGAGACGTTCACCGCGGCGTCACTCGAGGCCGCACACGAATACGTACGGGCGCAGGAGCTGCAGGGAGCGGGCGACTACAACGGGGCGCTGGCAGCGTATCAGCAGTCAGCCAAGCTGGATCCGCAGCTCGGTCGCGCCTACGCGGGCATGGGCGCGGCGTCGAGCAGCTTGCTGGATACCAGTGGGGCCATCGGCTACTACAAGCAGGCGCTCGGACTTGTCGACCGCATGACCGAACGCGAGAAGTACCGCACGCGGAGCGGCTACTACCTGCTGATGCACGATTCGGACAAGGCGGTCGAGCAGCTCGAGGGACTGGTCAACAAGTTCCCCGCCGACAGCACCGGCTTGTCGAATCTCGCCGTCGCGAGCTCGCAGCGCCGCGACATGAAGCGCGCGCTGGAGCTCGGGCGGCGCGCGTCGGCGATTTACCCCAATCACGTGCTGCGCCGCAACAACGTGGCGCTGTTCGCGATGTACGGCGGGGATTTCGAAACCGCCGAGAAGCAGGCCAACACCGTCTTCGAATTGAACAAGAATTTCGCGAAGGCGTATCTGGCGATCGCGCTGTCGCAGCTTGCCACGGGACGCCCCGCTGAGGCGGAGGCGACGTGGCTGCGGCTGAAGGATGTGCCGACCGGGCGCGACTTCGCGGCGCTCGGACGCGCCGACCTGGCGATGTACGAAGGACGCTTGAGCGACGCCGCGTCGATTCTCGACGCGGAAATCGCGAATGCGCCGGCGGAACGCTCGGCGACCATCACCGTCCGGCTGTTGGCCACGCTCGCCGAGGTGCGTCAGTTGCAGGGGCGTGGCGCCGACGCGATCAAGCTCGCCGAAGACGCGCTCGCGAAGGCGCTGGCCAAGGACGACCAGAACGGCGCGTTCATGGCGGGCCGCGTGCTCATCGAGGCGGGCAAGCCGGCGGGCGCTCTGGATCTTGCCGACGGGCTCGACAAGAAGCTCGATCGCGAACCGCATATGTATGCGAGCCTGCTGCGCGGCGAAGCGGATCTGAAACGCGGCGATACCCGCGGCGCGTTCGATCACTTCACGGCCGCACAGAAGGTGCTCGACAGCTGGATCGGCCACTTCGGTCTCGGCCGCGCTTACCTGGCCGCCGGCGATTTCACGAACGCACAGACGGAGTTCGACGCGTGCGTGAGCCGCAAAGGGGAAGCGACCAACATGCTGCTCGACGACATTCCCAGCTACCGCGTCATGGCGGCCGTCCGCTACTACATGGGCCGCGCACAGGAAGGGCAGGGGAGCCCTGCCGCCGCCGCCGCGGCGCAGGAGTCCTACAAGACGTTTGTGGCGATCAAGCAGAAAGGCGACGAGCAGGGGCTGGTGGCTGATGCGCGGCGCAGAGTCAAACCGTAAGAGCTGAATCCCTCATCCCTAATCGGGAATCCCTCATCCCCGGAATCCTCGAATCCGGGCATCCTCGCATCCGCAATCGTCGAACCCGGAATCCAAGTTCTCCGACGAAAGCAAAAAGGGCGACGAGCCCGGCTTGGCCGATGCCCGTCGCCCTGTCCGAAGCGGTGATGAGGTCTAGCTTCCGCCGATCACCGTGTTGCCGGGCGGCAAGCCGGGATCCGACATCGTGTCCTGCACGCCGGTGTATGCACCTGGAGCCGTTTGCGTCGAGGTGGTGAACTTGAAGTTCACGACCCCGTCGTCCCCCCCGAGTGACGCCAGGGGGATCGTTACGTCGTAACCGTTGCTGGTCGGCGTCGCCGCAATGGTGGACGTGAGTGTGAACTGATTGCACGTGCCGTTGTAGTGGTTGATTTTGGCGGTGGTGTTCTGGATGTCGACGAGGTATTCGGCTCCGATGATCCCCGCATCGGTTACACACCCGGCGTTGACGCCCGGGTGTCCGGTCGCCGGATTCCTGTCCGTATCAAGGCTGAGCTGGGCGAGCGTGTTGGCCGCGCTGAACGTGCCGGACGTGAAGCGCACCCGCACGATCAGATTGATGCCCGTGTTGATGGCCTCAGCCGAAATCAAGTCCGGACCGCCGCCCGAGTCCGCCGCCGCGTCGGTCAGTCCGCCCTGGAACGGGTTGGCGTCGTACTCGACGACGTACCCGAGATTCAGCAGCTCGCCGTTCGTTGTATCGTTCCAGCCACCTCCGGCGAAGAACTCGATGAAATCCTCATTGTTCGTGCCGGTGACGGACCCGTTATTCGGCTCTCCGGCGCTCCACGAAGCAAAGCCAAACGGCTCTCCGGTTACCCACTGATACGTGCCCTCGGTTACTTGATCGGTAAGTCCAATCCATCCTCGCATCAGAGAGTTGTTTCTCAGCGTGTCGATGACGCCGTTCTCGAATGCGTTGGTGATCGTGGCGAGATGACCCGCCACGCCACGGAAGGCACGCGTGAGTGCGGCCGCATTTGCCGCTGTCCACGTACCCGGTGTCGGCACGTATTCATAGACGTGACCATTGCCCCCCTGGCTCGGCGTCGAGAACGCGAATCCCGGCGGCACGGCCATCTGGCAGTTCGAGAACTGCGACGTCGTTCCGGTCGCGCCCGGAGTCGTGATCTGATCGCCGCTCGTCGCGATCGCCGTCACCAGCTGGCCGGCGGTCACTCCGCTGACAGGGAACGTGATGTTGAACGAAGCGAAGCCCGTGGGGCCTTCGATTGATACCGCATTTACCGTGAACGCGGCAAACCACTGCGCGCCTTCGCCGAACCCGCTGGCGTCGCACGCGCCGCTCTTGTACAGGTCGATCGTGTAGGTTCCGGCCGGACCGCTGAAGTTGCCGACCACCGTCACGGCGCCGCCGGTGAGGGAAGCGCCGGTCAGGTTGGGTCCGTTCAGGAGCACCTCTCCGCCCGTGATTCCCAGGCCGCCGTTCGCGTCGATCTGATTGACACGGAACTCATGTTGTCCCGTCGCGGACAGATAGATGCCGGCCCCCGCGTTGTGCTTGATGACATTCGGCGCCGTCCGGTCCTCTTCCTTGCCGCTGACGACGTTGCCCGAGCCATCGGCGATCAGAACTCCGATGCCGTTGTTGCCAAGCGGCGCGGTGCCATTGATGTCGGTGCCGACGAAGTTGCCGCGGATCAAATTGTTGTCGGCTCCCGGATTAGCAATCACGATTCCCGGACCTGCGGCGGTCGCGGAAATGACGTTCCGGTCGCCCCCCAACGGGCCGCCGACGAGCGTGTTCGGTGCGCCATCGATACTGACGCCGCGCTGGCTGTTGCCGAGCGCACCTGTGCCTAACGCGTTTGTCCCGATCAGATTGCCCTGGATGACGTTGCCAGACGCGTTACTGGTGGTGGTGCCGGGTGATGGGAGGCCGCCGCATTGACCCGCGACGCCATCGGTGCCGCCGCAAATCGCGACGCCGGCGAAGCCATCGTTGCCGGAGATCAGGTTCTGGATCACTGAGTTGGCCGGCGCCTTACGGAGGAACACCCCACTGGCGCTGTTGCCCAGATCGGCCATGCCCGAGGCACTCGTGCCGATGTAGTTGCCGCGAACCATGTTGCCGGTCGCGTTGGCGCCGTCGACGCGGATGCCCTCCCCCTGGTTGCCGGAGACCACGTTGCGATCCGGCGCGCCGCCGGTGCCGCCGATGGTGTTGGCCGCGGCATCGACGATCTGGATGCCATTGCGGGCGTTACCGAGGTCAATGGTGCCGGCTGGATTGGTGCCGATGTAGTTGCCGGCGATCGTGTTCCCGTTGGATTGGACCAGGATCCCGTTACCGCCGAACCTGTTGATCGCGAGTGCGCGAATCGTCGTCCCGGGCTCGAATACCGGGTCGCAGGGCTGCGGACCGCCGCCTTCACCACCCGGCGGTGGCGGGGGCGGGCAGCCGCCGAGGAAGCTTCCTGAGCCGGGGCCCAGCGTGAGGCCGGTAACGCCGGCGCCGGCGGAGGCGCCGTTCAACTCGATGACCGGAGATCCTGCGTAGCCGGGCTGGGTCGTCCCGTCGATGGTAACGGCGTCGGTCAGCTGCGGCAGCGGCGACAGCGGGGTAATCGTGTGCACACCCGCGCCCGGAATGTTGAACGTGATCTCGTCACGGAAGCCGGTATGCGCGTTGGCGGTGATGATGGCCTGGCGCAGCGAACCGGGGCCGCTGTCGGCCAGCGTGGTGACGATCGTCGAAGCTTCCACCTCGGGATCCACCGTGGAGGCGATGTTGTTGTTGTAGGTGGCATTGATCACCGTGAGTTTGGCGTTGGCATTGTAGATGGCACCGCCCACGCCCTGGCCGTTT
>Ga0207674_10002425_pt1 | contig 23551 bp, 22 predicted proteins | sample KBSCornC72_FD_184303 | JGI IMG/M metagenome (GOLD analysis project Ga0207674, IMG submission 184303) | Corn rhizosphere microbial communities from Kellogg Biological Station, Michigan, USA - KBS Corn C7-2 (SPAdes) (version 2) | ecosystem: Host-associated > Plants > Roots > Rhizosphere > Soil ...
TCATGGGCATCCCGCTGCAGCGGTTCGACATGTCCGAATATATGGAGCGCCATTCGGTCAGCCGGCTGATCGGCGCGCCTCCGGGCTATGTCGGCTATGATCAGGGCGGCCTGCTCACCGACGCCGTCGACCAGCATCCGCACAGCGTGCTCCTGCTCGACGAGATCGAGAAAGCGCACCCTGACCTGTTCAACATCCTCCTGCAGGTCATGGACAACGGAAAGCTCACCGATCACCACGGTAAGACGGTCGATTTCAGAAACACGATCCTGATCATGACCACCAATGCCGGCGCCGTGGACATGGCGCGCGAAAGCATCGGCTTTGGCGCCTCGAGCCGGGAGGATGCGCAGGAAGACGCAGTCAAGAAGATGTTCACGCCGGAGTTCCGTAACCGCTTGGATGCGATCGTGCCCTTCTCCTACCTGCCGCCGGCGGTGGTAGCGCGGGTGGTCGACAAGTTCATCCTGCAGCTCGAGCTGCAACTGGCCGACCGCGGCGTGCACATCGATCTCGACGACGAAGCACGGGCGTGGCTGACCGAGCGCGGCTACGACAAGCTCTACGGCGCGCGCCCCATGGGGCGCCTCGTCCAGGAGAAGATCAAGCAGCCACTCGCAGAGGAGCTGCTGTTCGGCAAGCTGGTCAACGGCGGCGAGGTTAAGGTCCGCATCAAGGACAACGCCCCGGCGTTCGAGATCGCACCGGCGGCGCCGAAGCCGGGCAAGGCAAAGGCCAAAAAGCCGGCTGCAAAGAAGAAGGCCAGCGGCGACGCTCCCGCGGCGGAATAACTCGGCGCCGCTATGAAGAAATTCGCCCGTCCCGCGCGTCTCGGAACGGCGGAAATCGAGCGGCATTACCATCCGTATCCCTACGCCACCCTCGTACTCGAGGGCGGCTATGAGGAAGCGGGCGACCAGGGCCGCTTCGAAGTTGCGGCCGGCGACATCCTCATGCACCCGGCCTTCTCGGCGCATCGGGACTTGGTCAGCCGGACGACCACTGTGCTCGACGTGCCTCTGCCGTTCGACGGACGAGGCTGGCCCGGCCTAGCGCGGCTTGCCGACGCCGACCTGCTGATCCGAACCGCGTCGCGCGATGTTAGCGAGGCGCAGCATCTTATCATCGAAACGCTCGTCGCCATGCCGAAAGAAAGAAGCGATCCTGCCGATCGGCTCGCTGATGCACTGACGGATGATCCGTCCCTCGCAATCGGCGAATGGGCCGAGTGCAACGGCTATTCGCGCGAGTGGCTCTCGCGCCGGTTCCACCGCTTGTACGGCGTCGATGCGGCCCTGTTTCGGAGTGAAGCGAGATCACGCCGCGCATGGGCGAGAATCATCGGCTCCGACGAGCCGCTGGCGCAGATCGCCCTCGGCTGCGGTTTTGCCGATCAATCGCATATGACGCGCTCGGTCACACGCTTGACCCGTTATTCGCCCCGCGTCTGGCGCAGAAATCCGTCGGTCACATCCGTTCAAGAGGGACGGCTCGCGGGGCGTTAATTCCCCCGCATGACCGAGCTTTCCGCCGCTGCATCCACCCCTGCCGTAGTGCAGGTCATCCAACTCACAGATTTCCGCTTTCGTTTCTGGCCGATCATTTGCGCCGCCTTGCTCATGGAAGGATTGCTACGGCTCGGGCGCGAGCCGGCGCGCTGGATCTGGCATCACGGGCCAACCGGCTGGGCGGACCGGCCATGGATCTTCGTTGCCCTCGCAATCGCCCTCCAGGCGCTGGTCGGTCTCGCTGCCATATTCGTCATGCGCCGCGTGCTCCCACAAGCCGACGCCCATCTGCGCCTGCCGAAGAGAGGCCAAGCAATGATCGGAACGGCGATGATCATCGGCATTGGAATGGCGCTGATCATGTTCGTTGCCGACTATTGGCCGCATATGCTGAGCGGAAGCGCGCCCACGGATTATCCAGTCAATTCGGTGGACTCGACGGGTTGGCTGTTCGCAATGTCGATTACTGGATTTGCCGAAGAACCGATTTTTCGCGGATTGCTCGTCGGCGGCCTAGCCGTTCTCGTGCCGGGACGCCTGCGGATCGGAAAGCTGGATCTTCCCGTCTCGGCTTACGTCGTGTCAATTCTGTTCGGGCTCGCCCACTGGCAGAACTTCGTCGCCCGCCCCTTCTACATGGCTGCTGCTCAGCAGGTTTACGCCTTCGCCTGGGGGATAACTTACGCTTGGCTGATGGAGCGTTCGCGAAGCCTGCTGGCGCCGATCGTCGCGCATGGCGTTGGCGATGCAGTTGAGGTCGGGCTGGTGATGGCGATGGCGATAGCGCTAAGCTGAGCCGACTACCAAAACCGGCTGTACGCTAGCGCAGGCGTCACCGACGCCTGGGTATTGTGACCTTTGGGACTGATCCAGACACCGACCAAGATCCCCGAGCGGTCGCTCCAATTATACTCGACCGCCGGCGCAAAGCCGGTGGCGCGGCTGGACGGGAAGGACTGCTTCACCAGTGGCCCGGTGGGATAGTGGCCCTCTAGCTTCGTCCTGGCCGTGGACTCGTGGATCACGTCGAGCGCCAGGACCCACTCGCGGGTCAGGCTATATTCGACAGCGCCGATCAGCGTAGTTTTTGATCCGGGCTTGGCGTGCCCACTGAACCCGACGTCAGTACCATAGACGCTGCGGTCGCTTACGTGAGCGCCGTGCGGGAAGGATTTCAGCACGTTGATCCGACCGCGCAGCAGTGAGCCGTTCTTCAGTAGGAAATAGTGCTGCACATTGATTCCGATTTCGGTCGCGAACGAGCCGGAGCCGTGGCCCTCCTGCCCGGGCTTCAGATGGTCGTCCTTGCCGGTCGGAAGGACCTCGTTGACGACAATGGCAATCGTCGGGATCCGATGTTCCGGCGTGAAATGCGTGAGGCGCAGCTGCGACAGGAGCTTGAAGTCGCCGATCGCTATCCCGCGACCGAGCTTGTTGGTTTCCGTGGCGAAGGCCGGCTGCAGCCCGACCGTCAAAGAGTCGAGCAGCCCGTACTGATAGAAGCCGCTGGATCCCGGGTGATGATCGCCGCCGACGATGACGTCGTAGAAATAGGGCTCGGTGTAGAAATGCCCCTTGGGCAGCGTCTCGGCATTCGAGGCGAGCATCGGCCCGGTCCACCGCGCAGCCTTCATAGCATCGCGCAAGCGTGCCACGTCCGTCGCCTGCGCGCTCGCGGGACACGGCATCAAACAGGCAAGCGCAGCCGCAACAGCCGCCACCACAAACTTCATCGAACGCCCCTCCAGAGTCGCCGGGTGGGAAGCCGCGGTAGGTGTCGAGGACTACCGCGGCTTCCTAGATGGACTCGTCAAATTCGGATGGGTGAATGAATCGATCGGGGGCCCGTCGCGCCAATAAAATTCTACAGGGGGTCCATAAGCTGCGGGCCAACGGTTGTTCATGTCGGGCCTATAACCGCGCAGCGATCATGCCCTAGCGGGGACCGGCGCCTCCCTCGGAAACGGCTTGAACGTCAGCGCGATCAGCACGGAGCCGATCCCCATCCCGAATGCAAAGATGAACAGCCAGCTGTACGTCGCGTAAGTGTCGTAGATCATACCGCCGATCACCGGTCCGGTCGCCATTCCGAGACCGCCGGCCATCACCGTTCCGCCAATCACCGTGCCCATCATCTTGAGCGGGAAGTTCTCTCGCGCGATCACGGCGTAGAGGGGCATGGTCCCGGCGTAGATGAACCCGAAAACGGCCGCGACGGCATAAAATTCACCAATCTCCCGCACGAACAAATAGCCCAGGGTGGCGACCGCCTGCGTCATCAGCCCGAACACGAGCACGCGCTTGGCGCCGAGCCTGTCACCTGCAATGCCGAAGGCGATGCGGCCGAACAGGCCCGCAAATCCTTCGAGGCTGTAGATCGTCACCGCCGCCATCAGGGGGATGCCGCAGCTCACGGCGTAGCTCACCGTATGGAAGATCGGTCCGGAATGGGTGGCGCAGCAGAAGAAATTGGTCAGCACGAGGATGATGAACTGGGGCGAGCGTAGTGCTTCGCCGATTGAGATCTCCGATTGCGGCTCGCCCGGCGCCACCACCCCGCTCTCGAGCGCCGGCGGGCGGCGGATCAGGAACGACACAGGGATCATCATCGCGGCCGCGATCCCGGCGATGATCAGCATAGACGTGCGCCAGTCGTAATGAGTGACGAGCCATGCCGCGAGCGGAGACATGGTCATCGGCGCCATGCCGATCCCAGCGGAGACCAGCGACACCGCCAGGCTGCGGTGCGTGTCGAACCAGCCCGTCACCGCGGCCATCAGCGGCGCGAAGATCGCAGCGACGCTCCCGCCGACCGCCAGGCCGAACAGGAGTTGGAAAGCCAGCAGCGATTTCGCCTGGCTCGCCAGTGCGACGCTCGCGGCAATGGCGACAGAGCCGATCAGCACGACGAACCGCGGCCCGACGCGGTCGGACAGGCTCCCCCAGGCGAAGCTCGCCAGGGCCATTGCGACGAACCCAATCGTCATCGCCATCGATACGCCGGTCATCGACCAACCGGTCTGTTGTGCGATTGGCCGCAGGAACACGGGCAGCGAGAACATCGCTCCAATGGCAACGCAGCCGAGCAGCCCGCCCGCGGCAACAATCACCCAACGGTAGGTCGAAGCATTCATTGGCTCGCTCCAGCAAATCGTTCGATCAGTTCGGCCACGCCGCTGGGGTCATCCGCCACGACATAATCGCCCGCGCCTGTGATGGTCGCGCCCTCGACGAGGCTCATGCCTTTGGCGCGGTAGCCCTCAATAAACGCCGGCAGGAACTTCGCGAAGGGCGACATGTCGCCGACGGCGACCGCGAGCGGCACGTTGTTGGGCTCTGTCTGAGCCGCGTTCCATTCCGCCTCTTTCGGCATCGCGCGATAGATTTGGAATGCGGCATGGAGTTGCGGCGTCTGATAGGCACTGGCGAAATAGGCGCGCTCGGCGGGCGTGAATTTTCCCATGTCGAAGAAGTAGCCGAGAAATACCGCCTGGCGTCCGGGCACCAGCTTCTCCGCCAGTCCCGGCTCGAGGATAAAGCCTACGTGCCAGAAGCCCACGCCGGCTTCCTGCGCGCCCAACAGTCCGGCCATCGGCACGTCGAGGATCATCGCGCCGCGCAGATCGTCCGGGAACTGCCGGACAAAAGCGTAGGCCACATGCCCGCCGACGTCGTGACCGACGACGTAAGGCCGTTCCAGTTTCAGGGTTTTTGCGAGCGCATGGACATCGCCGGCAATCCCAGGAATCTCATACCTGCCGCTCGGCGGTTCCGACTTGCCGATTCCCGGCAGGTCCACTGCAACGACGGTGAAATGCTTCGCGAGCCGCGGCATGATCGCGCGATATTCGACCCAATCCTCTGGAAAGCCGTGAAGCAGGATGAGCGACGGGCCGCTCCCGCCGCGCAGGTAGTGCAGGCTGCTCCCGTTCACTCGCGCGCTGGCCGACGTGAAGCCAGGTGGCGGAGCGCCGAGGTTTGCCGCCGAAACTCGAACCCCGACCATCAGCATGAAGCAGGCGAGGAAACCGAGCATGACTTCGCGGTAGCTCTGTCTCATTTTCTCCTCCACTCGCGGCCGGCTACGCGGCCGAGCGCTCTGGCTCCGGCGGCGGCGGTAGCTTCTCAAACCTGGGAAGATCCGGGTTGATCCGGTCCCAGGCATGCCCGGCCGCGGTCCACATCACCATCTGCGGCTTGAACCGCGCGGGATCGTCGAGGCTCGCGGCGCTCACCACAAACAATTCCGGCATGTCCGGGAAGCGGACGTAAACGGGCGCGCCGCAGGTCGGGCAGAAGCCGCGCCTCTTGCGCGTGCCCTGCTCGCCAGTCACCGACCATTCGGTCGCTTCGCCTGTCAGCATCACTTCAGCTCCACAGAACGTCAGGTGTGCTCCGTGCCCAGTGCCGCTGTCACGCTGGCACTGGCGGCACTGGCATTGGTTCATGACGATCGGCTCGCCCCGCACGTCGTAGCGAATCGCTCCGCACGCGCAGCCGCCGGTATAAGGTTCGGTCATTCCGTCCTCCGTCACGCTGGGATGCGCTGTTCATAATCGGATTTGAGGCTCGCCCAATTGGCCCAGAAAGGCTTGGGCTCCTCGCCCGCGATCTTGGCGTCGAGGACGTCTAGGTGCGCGTGCCAGCCGGCGGCCACCTTAGTCATCATCTCGCGTCCGGGCAGGCGGCGGTGAGTGAGCGTTAGCAGCACCTCGTCGCCGGCTCGCTCGAGCTCGAACGTCACCTCGCCAGCGTTGCCGAAGGTGTAGCTGAGCTTGCGCGGCGGATCGAGTTCAGTGACCTCGCTCTGCAGCCGGTGCTCCTCGTCGAAACCCTCGGGCCGCTGGCCGGCATTCTCCAGCTCGTCATTGCGCCAGACAAGCTCGAACGGTGCCCCGACCTGCATCTCCATCGTCCCCGCGGCGAGCCACTGGCGCCGCAAGTCGCTCTCCGTCAGATAGGCCCAAACGCGATCGATTGAGCCTGGTAGACGGCGCTTGATGCGAAGCGTGTTGGGCTCGATGACTTCGCCGTACGGCGCAACTATGGCGGCAGCCTGGGTCATTGTTCTTCTCCTTTGGTTTTGGGGGATTTGCGCGCTTCTTCACGCAGCAGGCGTTCGAGCACGTCGAGGCGGCTGGTCCAGAAGCGCTCGTAATATTTCAGCCACTCGAAAGCGCCCGCGAGCGCTTGCGCATCGAGCTGGACAAAATGCGCGCGGCCGCGAACGTCGCGACGGACCAAGCCGGCGCTCTCCAGCGCCTTGATGTGCTTGGATGCCGCGGCAAGCGACATGGCGAACGGCTCGGCAAGCTGGCTCACGGTGCGCTCGCCTTCAGTCAGCTGGCGCAGCATTTTCCGCCGCGTGGAGTCTCCGAGCGCGTGGAAGATGCTGTCGAGCCGGGGAGAATCAAGTTCAACCATGTAGTTGAATATGAGCGAGTCGCGAGAGATTGTCAACCAATTGGTTGAATTACGTTCGTCGATCCGTCGAGAACCTGCTTGCCGCCTGCCCCGGAAAGTTGAATCCTCACCTCAACACTCCGGAGGGGAATTCATTTCATGATACGCGCCGCCAAGCTTCCGCTCGCGATTTTGCTCGCCGCCACCTTCCTCGCTCCGGCGGCAGCCAAGCCCGCCGACGGACCGAACTCAATCTTCACCGGCCGCGATCTGTTCGACCTCAGCGCCGCCGCCGACCCGCAGATCAGCCCCGACGGCCGCACCGTGGCCTACGTCCGCCGCTCGGCCGACATCATGACCGACAAGGCGCGCTCATCGATTTGGCTGATCAATGTCGCGACCGGAGAGCAGCGCCCGCTTGCCGCCGGCACGGGCGATCACTTCAACCCGCGCTGGTCGCCCGACGGCCGCCGCCTCGCTTATGTGTCGAGCGCCGAAGGCGGCGCGCCACAACTCTTCGTGCGCTGGATGGACAGCGGCCAGACGGTGCGCGTCACCGGCCTTCCCGACAGTCCGCAAAACCTCGCCTGGTCGCCTGACGGCCGGCGAATCGCCTACGTCATGAACGTTCCTGACGAGGGACCGAAGCTCGGCCAGGCTCCGGAAAAGCCGGAAGGCGCGAGCTGGTCGAAGCCGCTCCAGATCATCGACAAGGTCACTTACCGTGCCGACGGCGCCGGTTACTTGAAGCCCGGCTTCGACAAGATCTTCATGGTCGACGCAGACGGCGGCGCCCCTCGCCAACTGAGCTTCGGCGCCTATCACGACGGTGCCCCCGAATGGACGCCCGACGGCCGCGCGATACTGTTCAGCGCGCTGAGGACCGCTGACTGGGAGCTGGCAGGCCGCGAGAGCGAAATCTACCGCCTCGACGTCAATTCCGGAACGCTGACGGCGCTCACCAACCGCAAGGGTCCCGACACCAACCCCAAAGTATCACCCGACGGACGCACCCTTGCTTTCCTTGGTTATGATGACACGCCCAAGGCGTTCGAGCAGGCGCACATCTACTCGATGCCGGTCAACGGCGGCCCGGCGCGGCGGATCGCAGCCGGTCTTGACCGCAACGTCGACGACATTGCCTGGTCGGGCAATTCACTGGTAGCCGAATATGAGGAAGCCGGCTCAGTCACGGTTTCTCGCATCGGGCTCGATGGTAGCGTGCGCCCGGTCACCCGCGACGCCGCGACTTTCGGATACGACCGGCCCTATGCCGGCGGCGGCTTCAGCGTCTCCAAGGCTGGCAGAGTCGCCTTCACCATCAGCACGGTGGACCGCCCTACCGATGTCGCAATTTCGAGCGGCGGCGCGGCGCGGCAGCTCACACATCTTAACGACCTGAACCTCGGTGGGAAGCGCCTCGCGGCCATGCGTACGCTCGACGTGAAAGCTCCCGACGGCGGCAGTGTGCCCTCGTGGCTGCTGCTTCCCCCGTCCTATCAGCCGGGCCAGCGCGTGCCGCTGATCCTGGAGATTCACGGCGGCCCCTACGCCGCCTACGGCCCGCACTTCTCGACCGATTATCAACTCTACGCGGCCGCCGGTTACGCAGTCCTGTACACCAACCCACGCGGATCGACCGGCTACGGCCAAGCCTTCGCCGACGGCATCGACAAGACCTATCCCGACAGCGACTTCAACGACCTGATGGCCGCGGTCGACGCAGCGGTCGCAAGCGGCGTCGGCGATCCCAATAACTTGTTCGTCACCGGCGGCTCCGGAGGCGGGATCCTTACGGCGTGGATCGTCGGCAAGACCGACCGCTTCAAGGCTGCCGCCGCGCAAAAGCCGGTGATCAACTGGACGAGCATGGCGCTCACAAGTGACGGCACGCCCTTCTTCGGCCGCTACTGGATGGGCTCGCAGCCGTGGGAGAATTACCAGTCCTACTGGTCGCGCTCGCCGCTCAGCCTCATCGCGAACGTGAAGACCCCGACTCTCGTCGTTGTCGGCAGCGAAGACTATCGCACCCCCGTCAGCGAAGCCGAGCAATTCTACGCCGCTCTCAAGCTCAAGCAGGTCCCGACGGCGCTGGTGAAGGTCCCCGAAGCGAGCCACGGCGGAATCACCGCGCGTCCGAGCCAGTCGGCGGCCAAAGCGGCGGCAATCATCGCCTGGTTCGACAAGTACCGGACCGGAAAGGCTCAGCCGAGCGCGTCGAGCGAAGGGACTTCCCTCCCCGCGGCGCACTAACTAGTCGCCGTTTTGCAACCATTCGCCGCGCCCGCGCTTTCCAGCGCCGATCGCGTTCCATGCGCCTGATTTGGGGAGAGACAATGAAGACATTCCGCTGGCTTACGGCGAGTGCCCTCGCGCTTGCTGCCGCAACCGTTTCCGCAGCAACGATGGGCGGTTTCAACCCGTCACGCATGGCCGAGATCGATAAGACGATCTCATCCGACGCATTCGCGGGACGCGGCGTCAATACGCCGGCCGAAGTGAAAACCGTCAACTACATTATCGACCAGTTCCGCTCCGCGGGACTTCAGCCGGGCGGCGATGTCGTCAATGGTCAGCGCAGATGGACCCAGGACGTGCCCCTCCTGCAGTCGGAACTCACCGGCGATCCGGGGGTGACCGTGCAGACGCCGGCTGGGCCGATGCTGCTCACGCAGGGCAATGAGATCGCCGTGCGCTCGCCACAAAACGGGCAGAACCAGATCAACATTGCCAGAGCGCCGCTCGTGTTCGTCGGCTACGGAGTCTCAGCTCCAGAACGTAACTGGGACGACTTCAAAGGCCAGGACGTCCACGGAAAAATTCTCATCGTCCTGATCAACGACCCCGATTTTGAAGGCGGCGAAGGCGAGTTCGGCGGTAAGGCAATGACCTATTACGGCCGCTGGACCTACAAATTTGAGGAGGCCGCGCGACGCGGCGCCGCCGGCGTGATGGTCGTCCACGAAACCGCACCAGCATCCTACGGATGGGCAACGGTCAAGAACTCCAACACCAACGTCCAGTTCGACATCGTCCGGCAGAATCCGGCAGCGAGCCACACACCGTTCGAAACCTGGATCCAGCGCGACGTCGCGGTGCAGCTGTTCAAGAACGCCGGACTCAATTTCGAACAAGCGAAACAGGCCGCCAAGCGCCGCAATTTCCAGCCGATCGATCTCAAGTCGACGCTCAATGCGACTGCCACCGCCAACGTCAGCACCATCACGTCGCACAACGTCGTCGGTATTCTTCCCGGCAAGACACATTCCGATGAGACTGTGATCTACTCGGCGCACTGGGACCATCTTGGCATCGGCAAGCCTGATGCGAACGGCGACAACATCTACAATGGCGCAGTCGATAACGGTACGGGCATTGCTCACCTGATCGAGCAGGCGCGCGCCTTTGTCCGCGATCCGCGGCCCGACCGCTCAGTCATCTTCCTTGCCGTCACCGCCGAGGAGAAAGGCCTACTCGGCAGCGAATATTATGCGACCCACCCGCTCTACCCGGTCGGCAAGACAGTGGGCGTTCTGAACACCGACTCTATGGGGGTTTGGGGCCCAGAAAAGAATTTCTCCATCTCCGGTACCGCCCGGCTCGATCTGCTCGACGATCTCATCGCTGCTGGCAAGCTGGAGGGGCGCTACTTCACGCCCGATCCTCATCCGGAAAGCGGGGGCTTCTACCGTTCCGACCATTTCTCTTTCGCCAAGCAGGGGGTGCCGGCGATCAGCTTCAAGCCGGGGAACGACCTGGTAACGGGCGGGATCGCGCGCGGGGAAGCGCTGTCGGCCGATTATACCACCAAGCGCTATCACCAGCCGGACGACGAATTCAGCCCGCAATGGGACTTCCGCGGCATGGCGCAGGACGGCTATTTGCTGCACCTCGTCGGCGAGCGCCTCGCCAATTCGCGCGAATGGCCGAACTGGAGCCCTGACAGCGAATTCCGCGCGGCCCGCGACAAATCCGCTGCGGATCGCAGCGGCGCGGCTCCCGCGCCCGATGCGGCGCCCGCGGACACGCCACCCAAGAAAGGAGAGCGCGGTTGAGCGAAACGCTCGAGCCCGCTCTTCCTGACCATCTGGACGAGCAGGCCGAGCGGCTTATGAATAGACTGTGCGATGCCGGCCTCACCATCGCCACGGCCGAAAGCTGTACGGGCGGGATGCTTGCTGCACTGCTGACCGACATCGAAGGTGCGGGCCACGGGTTCGACCGCGGCTTCGTCACCTACACCAAAGCCGCCAAGCACGACCTGCTGGGTATCGCGACCGACGTGCTCGACCGTAATGACGCGGTGTCCGAAGTGGTTGCCCGCGCCATGGCTGAAGGAACGATCGAGCGCTCGCAAGCGGACGTCGCCATCGGCGTGACCGGCTTCGCCGGACCAGCTGGCGATGGCTGCGAGGAAGGGCTGGTGCATTTCGCGCTCGCGCGGCGCGGCGCTTCGACAGTCCACCAGGTGGAGCATTTCGGTGCGGTCGGCAGAGGCGCGGTTCGGGTGAAATCGCTCAAAGTTATGCTGAACATGCTTGAGCAGGCGCTCGGGACAGACTAGTTCCTCTTTTGTTCCTCAAAGCAGAAGAAGGAGAACGGGAATGGCTGACCTCGTCTTTTACACGAACCCTCAATCGCGCGGACAGACGGTGCGCTGGATGCTTGAAGAGATCGGGCAGCCGTACGAAACTAAGGTCCTGGACTATGGCTCGACCATGAAGCAGGAGCCGTACCTTTCGATCAATCCCATGGGAAAGGTCCCGGCCATCGTTCACAACGGCAAGGTGGTGACGGAGGTTGCAGCGATCTGCTGCTACCTCGCCGAGGCGTTTCCCGAGGCTTGCCTGGCCCCGCGCGAAGACAGCGAGCGTGCCGATTATTACCGTTGGATCTTCTTCACTGCCGGACCGATCGAAGCGGCGTTCAGCAACAAGGCAGCGGGTTGGGACCCGGACACCGATAAACAGCGCATGTTCGGTTACGGTACTTATGACCTGGCCATCAACACGCTGGAAAAGCCGCTTAGCGGGAAGCCGTTCATCGCAGGCGACCGCTTCACTGCGGCCGACCTTCTCGTTGGCGCTTATGTGAACTTCATGCTGCGCTTCAACCTGCTCGACCCGCGGCCCGTGTTCACGGATTACGCGGCGCGCATGACCGACCGCGACGCGTATCGCCGCGCGCAGGAGATCGACGGCAAATTGATTGCGGAAGCACAAGCGCAGCAGCCGCAGCCGGCCTGAAACACGACGCCTGGTGCTCTATCACACCAGGTTGGCGCGGTAGAGCCGCAACAGCTCGGCCCAGGCCCGCTCAGCCGACACCTGGTTGTAGGGCTGACTGCCCGGCACACACCAGCCATGGTCGGCGGGGTAGACCTCGACGACCGCGGGACGCGTGGCCGCTGCGAACGCCGCCTTCAATACATCTTTCGCCTCGGGCTGTTTCTGATCGTCATTGCGCGCGATGGCGACCACGAAGCTCGCCTTGGTCTTCGGGATCAGCAGATGCGGACTGTTCGCGTCTTTGGCGACGAGACCGCCGCCATGGAAAGTCGCGACCGCCCGGATCCGGTCCGAGCGGGCGGCGCCGGTGCGGAAGGCGAACGGTCCGCTGAAGCAATAACCCTGCACTCCTGCAGCTTTGCGCGTGTTCACCTCCTTCTGTTTGTCGAGGAAGGTGATGAACGCCGCCGCATCGCGATCGATTGCCGCTCCAGTTAGCGCATCACGCAAACCGTTGAGCTTGGCCGTATCCTGCGGCTTGTTGAAGTCGAACGGCCCGGTCACGATCGGCGCCCGCTTCACGCGATAGAAGGGGTTCGGGACGAGCACAGTAAACCCCACGGCCGCCAGCCGGCGCCCCATGTCGCGGAATACTGGTCTCAGGCCAAGGATGTCGGGCCACATCAGCACTGCGGGCCAGGAGCCCGCTCCCGCTGGATGGAACAGCGCCGCGTCGGCCGAGCCATCGGGAGTCGGAACCAACACGTCCTTTTCGACCGCGTCCGCCGCGAACGCTGCCGTCGGAAGACCGGCAATCGCCGCAGCCGACGACATGGTGAGCACGACGGATCGGCGCGTGAACGACGTATCGACGATATAGCCCTGGTTATTGTCGCTATCGCACATCAAAACCTCCTGTGGGCTCGAGTTATGCTTGACCAATATCGCGTTTTGCCGCGCTGGCTCAATTCGCCCGTTCGTTGCCGGTCCGGTAACCATTTCCCTTCGACAGAGCTTAACGCCGACTCGGTTAAATCTGTTCTCGCACCCAGCCTTACCCCCCGGGTGCTTGCACAAAACCGGTCCCGCCTCTCATCCGCTTGAACCCAAAGGCGGGACCGGAATTGCCCTCAAGAACAAAGGGCCGGTGGATCGCTCCACCGGCCCTATTCTTTTGTCCGTCCTGCGCGTCGGCTTAGCGGCGATCGCCCATGAAGCTGAGCAGGAACTGGAACATGTTGATGAAGTCCAGGTAGAGCGTCAGCGCGCCCATGATGACCGTCTTGCCGGCCATTTCGGTGCCCTGGACGTAGAAGTACATGCTTTTGATCCGCTGGGTGTCGTAGGCGGTGAGGCCAGCGAACAGCAGCACACCGACCGCGCTAATCGCAAGCGCCATGGCGGTCGACTGCAAGAACATGTTGACCAGCATCGCGACAAGGATTCCGACCACGCCCATGATCAGGAACGTGCCGAAGCCGGAGAGGTCACGCTTCGTCGTATAACCGTATAGGCTGAGGCCAGCATAAGCCGCTGCGGTCGCGAAGAAGGTCTGCGCGATCGACACCCCGGTGAAGACCAGGAAAAGGGTCGACATTGAGAGGCCCATCACGGCCGCGAAGCCCCAGAATAGCAGCTGCAGCGTGCTGGTCCGCATGCGATTGACGCCGAAGCTCATCGCGAACACGAAGCCGAGCGGCGCCAGCGTGACGAGCCAGCCAAGGCCGCTCATTCCGCGTCCGTCCGGCTGCACCAGCACCTGCCCGGCGTAAGGCGCGAACAGCAGGGCGATGATGCCCGTTAGCAGCACGCCCGACGCCATATAGTTGTAAACTGAAAGCATGTACGACCGGAGGCCCGCATCGCGGGCTGCGCGCGGTACGCCTACCGTCGCGGCACTTACGCCGGTCGTTTGCGGGTCTTGCCAGTTGGCCATTGTGTCTCCTTTGCGCAGGGCAAATGGCCCTACTCGCACCGCTGAATATCGTGGATGCATGAGTGGACTTCAAGCGAAACCGGACATGAGCACTTTTAGCTGAACGGTTGTTCAGAAAGCGGTAAATATAACCGGATTGCCGATCCGCTCACGCGGTGCGACAGTGAACTCATGTCGGAAGGGTCGAACGCGCCCAGCCTCAAGTGGAGGTTCCGCATCGCCCTCATGGGCTTTGCGGCGTTGTACGGCATCATGACGGCGCCCGCCGCGGCCGAGAAAGCACCGGAGCGTATCGTCGCCGTGGGCGACCTCCACGGCGATTATGACGCCTGGCAGGCGACCGCGCGCAACGCGGGAATCATCGATGCCAAAGGGCATTGGGCGGGCGGCAACACAATACTCGTCCAGATGGGCGATGTCGCCGACCGCTGGGCGGACTCGCTAAAAATCATCCGCAGCCTCCAGCAATTGCAGAAGGAAGCACCGCACAAGGGCGGCAAGGTCGTCGTCATTCTCGGCAATCATGAGGCGATGAATCTCCTCGGCGACGATCGCTACGTCACTCCCGGCGAGTATGCGGCCTTCGTCGATGGCCAGTCCGCTGCGCGCCGCGACCGTATCTATGCGTCCAATCGCGCGCAGCTGGAGTCAGCGTCTCGCGCTCAGAACCCGCAAATCACTCCTGAGCAGGTTCGCGCGCAATGGATATCGCAGCACCCACTCGGCTGGGTCGAGCACCGACTAGCCTGGGGTCCCTCCGGCGAGATCGGCAAATGGGCGGCGGCAAACCCCGCGATCGCAAAGATTGGCGGCACTCTGTTCGCGCACGGCGGGATTAGCGCCGAATACGCGAAGCAGCCGCTGGAAGTCGTAAACAAGCGGGTAGCCGCGGCGATGACGGCTGCCGACGATAATCCGAACTCTGTTCTCAACGATCCACTTGGGCCGCTCTGGTACCGCGGACTCGTTATTAAAGACTCCGATGCTGACGCGGAGCGCGCTACGATCAAACCTCCCGTTCCGTCGCTCACTGGCGATCAGGAGCTGAACGCAGTGCTCGCCGCCTATCAAGCCAAGCGGTTGGTCATCGCCCACACGCCGAGCCTCAAGGGCATCGAGATCACTAGCGGCGGCCGCCTGGCGCGCATCGATACGGGCATTTCGCGCTACTATGGTGGGGCCCTCAGCTGGCTCGAGATCCTCGGCGACCGGATGACTCCGCACACGCTTGCACGGTCGCCCTAGCAACAAGGAGGGGGCAAATGCGGGGATTGGTCTGGACAATAGCGATCGCGCTCATGAGCTCGGCTGCGGTCGCAAAGCCGCCCGCGCCGCCGAACCCGCTCTTCGCCAGCGACGCGCCAATCAACGTCACGATTGTGGGGCCGATGTCCGACCTCGTTTCCAACCGCTCGGAAACGCCGCGCCAGGGCACGCTCACCGCCGAGGGAATCTCCTATCCGATCGCTTTGACGCCGCGCGGCATCACTCGCTTGAAAAAGGACATCTGCGACTTTCCGCCGCTCCGCGTTGAGCTGACCCGCCAGGCGCCGCCCGGATCCTTGTTTCAGGGTCAACGGAGGCTGAAGCTGTTCGTCCACTGCAAGCGCGACGCTGGGTTCCAGCAGAAGGTGCTGCTCGAATATTCCGGCTACCGCCTCTACAACCTCATGACACCGCTGAGCTTCCGCGCGCGGCTCGCCAACATCAATTATGTCGGCACCGACGGGCGGCCCTATATCTCCCGCATCGGCTATTTCCTCGAGGATCTGAGCGACGTCGCCAAGCGCAACGGCTTCTCCAACGCGCACCTGGGGGCGCTCGTCCCGGTTACGCAGCTCGAACCTTTCGCCGCCGCCCGCGTCGCCATTTTCGAATATATGATCAGCAATTACGACTGGTCGATGCGCGCCGGACCCAAGGGCGAGGAATGCTGCCACAACAGCCGTCTGCTGACCGACACGCCGAACGGCCTACTCACGCCAGTGCCGTACGACTTCGACTTCTCAGGATTGGTGGACGCGCCGTACGCCGGCCCGCCCGAAGGCATTCCGATCGATAATCTCCGCCAGCGCAATTACCGCGGCTATTGCATGCACATGGCGCAGGCGCGCGCCTTTGCTGCCCAGCTGGCGCCGCGGCGCGCCGAATTCGTCGGCGTCTTCGGTCAGATTCCCGGTCTCGATCAGAGCAATCAAAGCCGCGCTTCCGCCTTCATCAACGGCTTTTTCGACGACCTCGCAAGGGGACGCATCTTCAGAAGCTGCGTCAACTAGGCTTTCTTGTCGGGTACCGGCGGAGCCGCCGTGTCGATCCCGTCATAGTCCGCAAGGAAACGCTTCATGCCCGCGCGCTCGCCATATTCGGTGATCCAAAGCATCGCGAAGCAATAGTTGAAGGCGATGCTGATCACCGCCGCGAGCTCGATCGCGCCGATGCCCGCGGCGAGCCCCGTGCCGACCGCGAGCAGGATGAACAAGGCGTCGCCCGAACTCTTTAGCGAGTTCCTGAACCGCACAGCGCCGGCAATGCCCGCGAGGCTGAACGCGAGCGCCAGCGAGTTCTGCACGATGATCACGATGCCGGTGACCACCATCGGCAGGACAATGATCGTATTGACCAGCGACTGGTCATATTCTTCGCCGCCGCGCACTGCCATGTAGACCCAGCTCACCGGCAGCGACACGAGGATCGCGGCGAGGATCGCCACCACCAGCCAAAAGACGCTCTGGCCGAAATTGGCAACGTGCGCCGCGCGCACCGCTTCGCTTGCCTCCAGCGGGTTCTTGCTCGGCTGCGTGATCAATTGTTCGACCCCGCCGATCGGTAGATAGCCGCGAAGCTCCGGCCAAATCTTGAGCGCGACGAAAATCGCCAGCGCGATCACAAGATAATAGACGGTGATCTGTAACAGCAGCTTTCCTGCACGCATTTCTCGCCCCCTTCCAAGCGCGCGGCGCGCGCCTCAATCAGTCATGATGATGATGATGATGCTTCTTCTTGTGCCCGTGAACCGGAAAATTCGCGATCGGCTTGAGCACGCCATAATGCTCCTCGCGAGGCTCGTGATCGAGCGGCGGCCAGGCGATTTCGGCCAGCGGCAATTCGGTGTCGGGCACGCGGTCGAGCAGATCGCGCAATAATGTCAGCCGCCCCAGCGGCTGATCGTTGAAATCGACCAGCGTCCACGGCGCGAAGTCCGTATGCGTAGCCGCCAGCATCAGCTCGCGCGCTTCGGTGTAATCGTCGTAATGCTCACGCGCCTTGATATCGATCGGCGACAGCTTCCAGCGCTTCGTCGGGTTCTCCAGCCGGTTGCGGAAGCGCTCCTCCTGCACCGCTTGGTTGCAGCACAGCCAATATTTGAACAGCAATATTCCGTCGTCGACCAGGTGCCGCTCGAACTCCGGCGCGGCGTTGAGGAAATCCTGCGTCTGGTCGGGTGTGCAAAATCCCATCACCTTCTCGACGCCAGCGCGATTGTACCAGCTGCGGTCGAACAGCACGATTTCGCCCTCCGCCGGCAGATGCACGGCGTAACGCTGGAAATACCATTGCGTCTTCTCACGCTCGCTTGGGGACGGAAGCGCAACCACACGGCACTGGCGCGGGTTGAGCAGCCGCGCGAACATATCGATCGAGCCGCCCTTGCCCGCCGTGTCGCGCCCTTCGAAGATGACCACCATGCGCTGGCCGGTCTCCGACACCCAGCGCGCCATTGCGCTCAGCTCCTTGGCCAGCGGCTTCAGGAGCTCGTCATATTTCTCTTCGCTAAGCTTGCTGTCATCGCTCATCAGCGCCCCCTGCTGAAGCCTTTGGTTGTTGCATGGGAAAGCGGCGATTGGAACCGCTTGCATTGACAGACTAGACTTGCGCGCGTGAGCTTCGCCGATCCTTTGCTGCGGGCTGTCCTGACCGCCGGCCATAAGCTGCTCAAGACCGGCTGGTTCTTCCGTCGACCGCGGACGTTTGGCGCCCACGCGCTGCCACTCACTCCCGAACGTAAGATCATCCTCGTCAAGCTGCGCTATGCTCCCGGCTGGCGCCTGCCCGGTGGCGGTCGAGGCGCGAACGAGGACCCACGCGACGCAGTGTTGCGCGAGCTTTGCGAGGAGATCGGCATGACCGCGCACGGCGCGGTGCGTCTCGCCGCCGAGTTCGATCAGCCCATCGACTTCAAGCAGGACCTCGCCTCGCTACTGATCGTCGAGGACGTGCGCTACGCGCCACGCTGGTCGTGGGAAGTGGAGCACATCTGCGAGGCGCCGCTCGACGATCTGCCCGAAGGCATTGCGCCAGTCGCGAAAGCCTGGATCGCAGCCTTGTGCGACAAACTGTGAGCGTCCCTTTCGATCCATTGCGGACTCTAGTTCATCGGCCTCGAAATTCATCGGCCTCGAAACGGAGGCCCCATGCCCCGATGAAAGAGAATCTCTTGGCGGGCAGCGGGCGTAAAACCAGACATGTCGGCGGTCATAAGCGTCCCACGGTTCCGCCAGGCAACGGCGAGACACTCCGCCGCTCTTTGCTGCAACGCCTCACTGGCTGTGGCGTCGCAGGCTGTTGTGACAAGGTCAGGCAGCGCCTCTTCGAGTGAAGTGATCATCATGGCGGCATAGTCGCGCTCCCAATCTTCAGAGTCCGGGTTGCGGAACACCTCCAGTGCCTCTGCCGGTGTCTCAGGAATCGACTGCATTTAGAAAACGCTACTTAGCACGTGCACCTACGTCCATTGGCGTGGTCCTGCACGGTATCCGCTTTCCACCTAGTGCGGACGTTTGGGACTGCGTCTGACTTGCCACTGGCCGAGTGGTCTAGTCGCGACGGCGGCGAGTTGGCATTAGTGCGCGCATGCCTGTCACCACTGTTGCCCTGCTTACCGCTGGCGGTCTCGCGCCCTGCCTCTCTTCCGCCGTCGGCGGCCTGATCGAACGATATACCGAAGTCGCGCCCGACGTGCGGATCATCGCCTACCGCAACGGCTACGCCGGCCTGCTCACCGGTCGGTCGGTGGAGGTTACCGCCGATGTGCGGGCGGCCGCCGGGCGGCTGCACGACTTCGGCGGCACCCCAATCGGCAACAGCCGGGTCAAGCTCACCAACGTCGATGACTGCGTCAAGCGGGGCCTCGTGCAACCCGGGCAAGACCCGCTGCATGTGGCCGCCGAGCAGCTGAGCCGCGACGGTGTCGACGTCCTGCACACTATCGGCGGCGACGACACCAACGGCACCGCCGCCGACCTCGCGGCATATCTCAGCAGCAACGGCTATCAGCTCACGGTAGTTGGGCTTCCCAAGACCATCGACAACGACGTGGTGCCGATCCGGCAGTCGCTCGGCGCCTGGACCGCCGCCGAGCAGGGCGCCCTCTACGCCCGCAACATCATCGCCGAGCATTCGTCCAACCCGCGTATGCTCATCGTCCACGAATTGATGGGCCGCCACTGCGGCTGGCTCACAGCCGCTACCGCGCTCGAGCACCATCAGTGGGTCCGAAATGCGCCGTTCGCCGAGTGGCTGGACAACTCCGCGGCCTCCTGGGACGTCCACGCTGTGTTCGTGCCGGAGCGGCCGTTCGACATCGCTGAGGAGGCGAAGCGCCTGCGGGCGACAATGGACGAGCAGGATTGCGTCAACCTGTTCATCTCCGAGGGCGCTGGAGTCAGCCAGATCGTCGCCGCGATGGAGGATGCGGGCGAAGAAGTGCCGCGCGATCCGTTCGGCCACGTTCAGCTCGACAAGATCAACCCTGGCCACTGGTTCGCGAAGCAGTTCGCCGCGGCGCTCGGCGCCGACAAGGTGCTGGTCCAAAAGAGCGGCTACTTCTCACGCTCCGCCGCCGCGAACACCGACGATCTCGCGCTCATCCGGCGCTGCACGGACTACGCGGTGGACGCGGCGCTGCGAGGCGATTCCGGCGTCGTCGGCCAGGACGAGGAGCGGGGCGGCGAACTGCGCGCGATCGAGTTCGAGCGCATCGCTGGCGGCAAGAAGTTCGACGTGTCGGTGCCGTGGTTCACCGACCTGCTGCGCGACATAGGCCAGATCTGAATATTGTTCGCGACAGCTGAGGGCCATGCGCGTTTCAATAGAGTTTCAATAGAGATGAAATTCGTGCCAGCTTTCGATCCAAAGCTGACATGCTCGAGATCGAGCCAGAAATGGGCGGCGGCGCTCGACAGCGTCGGCCGCGTGACGCGGCGGCTGAACACCATCGCGCCCTTCGCATCCGCGCCGTGCGCATGAAAAAACCTACTTTGCGATATCCAGACTAATCGTGGTAACTTCCGACACGGGCGGCTTCTCTCAGATGGTCGTTTCAAGACCGCCGTCTTGGCACATAGATGCCGTGGGGGCGCGTCCACCCATCACCCATTTGCGGTCATTCGTCTAAAGTGCCGCCATGCATCGGCTGTTCGTCGCCATCCGCCCGCCGCAAGAGATCCGTGATCTTGTGATCGACGCGATGGACGACAGCGCAGACTTTCGCTGGCAGGACGATGAGCAGTTACACCTCACGCTCCGCTTCATTGGTGAGGTCGAGCGGCCGGTCGCCGACGATTTGGCCGACGCGCTCAGGGGTATCCGTGCCGCACCCTTCGAGCTGCGCATCGCCGGCGTCGGCCGCTTCGAGCAGCGAAATTCCGGTGCGCTTTGGGCTGGCGTGGAACCGAAGGCCCCGGTCGCCGCACTCGCGGCCAAAGTCGAGCGCGTGTGCCAGCTGGTCGGGCTCGAGCCCGAGCGCCGCGCTTTCCGTCCGCACATCACGCTCGCCCGCTGGAAAGGCCGCCGCGGCCGGGAGGTTGCCGACTTCCTCGAACGCAGGCGCGACCTTTGGTCGCTTCCGTTCGAAGTGACCGAATTCGTCCTCTTCGAAAGCCGCCTCTCCCGCCACGGCGCGTATTATGAGCAGGTCGCGAAATACCCACTTATTTGAACCAGGTGCGCAAGCACCCATATTCCTGAGAGCCGCGTTGACCCGCTGCGGCTCTCCACGCTAAGCTAGAACATAAACGGAACGAAGCCGAACTGATGCTGACCCATATCCCGAAGCATAGGCATGCCGTATGCTGACTCACATAAGCGTCCGCGGCGCCCGCGAACACAATCTCAAGGGCATTGACGTGGATATCCCGCGCGAGAGCCTGACGGTGATCACTGGCCTCTCTGGCTCGGGCAAATCGAGCCTCGCCTTCGACACCATCTATGCCGAGGGGCAGCGCCGCTACGTCGAGAGCCTCAGCGCCTACGCGCGCCAGTTCCTCGAGATGATGCAGAAGCCCGACGTGGAGCATATCGACGGCCTCTCACCCGCCATCTCGATCGAGCAGAAGACCACGTCGCGCAATCCGCGCTCGACCGTCGCCACCGTCACCGAGATCTACGATTACATGCGCCTGCTGTGGGCGCGCGTCGGCATCCCCTACTCCCCCGCCACCGGTCTGCCAATCGAGGCGCAGCAGGTCAGCCAGATGGTCGACCGCGTTATGGCGCTCCCCGAGGGCAGCCGCCACTATCTCCTCGCCCCAGTCGTTCGCGGCCGTAAGGGCGAGTATCGCAAGGAACTCGCAGAGTGGCAGAAGGCGGGCTTCACCCGTGTGCGGATCGACGGCCAATTTTACGCGATCGATGAAGCGCCGAGCCTCGACAAGAAATACAAGCACGACATCGAGGTGGTGGTCGATCGCATCGTGGTGCGCGAGGGAATCGAGGCGCGGCTCGCCGACAGCTTCGAGACCGCGCTCAAGCTGGCGGAAGGGCTGGCTTACCTAGACCCGGCCGAGCCGCCGGCCGACCCGCCCGGCTCCGAGCGCACCGGCGTCGCCGCCGCCCTCGAACGCGCCGCCGAGCGCAACGTCCTCGCCACCAACGCCCCCGCCGGCCGCATCACGTTCAGCGAGAAATTCGCCTGTCCGGTCAGCGGCTTCACGATCGCCGAGATCGAGCCGCGGCTCTTCTCCTTCAATGCGCCGCAGGGTGCCTGCCCCACCTGCGACGGGCTCGGCGAGAAGCTGGTGTTCGACGAGGACCTCGTCGTCCCCAACCACGCACTGTCGATCAAGAAGGGAGCGGTCGTGCCCTGGGCCAAGTCCAACCCGCCCAGCCCCTATTACATGCAGGTGCTGAGCAGCCTCGCTCGCGCCTACGGCTTCGACCTCGATACGCCGTGGAAAGACCTCCCCGAGGAAGCGCACCGCGTCATCCTCTTCGGCACCGGCGGTAAACCTGTCACGCTACGCTTCATCGACGGCCGCCGCAGCTACGAGGTGAAGAAGCCTTTCGAGGGCGTCATCGGAAACCTCAACCGCCGCATGCTGCAGACCGAGAGTGCGTGGATGCGCGAGGAGCTCAGCCGCTACCAATCATCGCAGCCTTGCGAAGTCTGCCACGGCGCGCGCCTCAAGGCCGAGCCGCTGGCGGTGAAGATCGCCGGCGAGGACATCAGCCGCTCCACCCGCCGCAGCGTCGCCGACGCCCTCGCCTGGTTCTCGACGCTGCACGAAAGGCTCACCCCGCAGCAGAACGAAATCGCCAAGGTTATCCTTAAGGAGATCAACGAGCGCCTCGGCTTCCTCCACAATGTCGGCCTCGACTATCTCCACCTTGACCGCACCAGCGGCACGCTCAGCGGCGGCGAGAGCCAGCGCATCCGCCTAGCGTCGCAGATCGGTTCCGGCCTTTCGGGCGTGCTCTACGTCCTCGACGAGCCCTCGATCGGCCTCCACCAGAAGGACAACGACCGTCTCCTCGAAACCCTCAAGCGCCTCAAGTCCCTCGGCAACACAGTCCTCGTCGTCGAGCATGACGAGGACGCGATCCGCCACGCCGACCATATCATCGACATGGGGCCCGGCGCCGGAGTCCACGGCGGCGAGGTCGTCTGCCAGGGTACGCTCGACGAATTGCTCGCCTGCACCACCAGTATCACCGCCGATTACCTCAGCGGCCGCCGCGAGATCCCGCTCCGCCCCACCCGCCGCAAGGGCTCGGGCAAGCAAGTCACCGTCCACGGCGCCACCGCCAACAACCTCCAGAGCGTCACCGTCCCCTTCCCGCTCGGCACCTTCACATGCGTCACAGGGGTCAGCGGCAGCGGCAAGTCCTCGCTCACCATCGACACGCTCTACGCTGGCGCCGCCCGCGCGCTGAACGGCGCTCGCATCCCCTGCGGCCCGTGCCAGAAAATCTCCGGGCTCGAGCAGCTCGACAAGGTCATCGACATCGACCAGTCGCCGATCGGTCGCACCCCGCGCTCCAACCCCGCGACCTACACTGGCGCCTTCACCATGGTCCGCGACTGGTTCGCCGGCCTGCCCGAGGCCAAGGCGCGCGGCTACAAGCCCGGCCGCTTCTCCTTCAACGTCAAGGGCGGCCGTTGCGAGGCGTGCCAGGGCGACGGCCTCATCAAGATCGAGATGCACTTCCTGCCCGACGTCTACGTCACCTGCGACGTCTGCCACGGCGCCCGCTACAAC
>Ga0207674_10002426_pt1 | contig 23549 bp, 21 predicted proteins | sample KBSCornC72_FD_184303 | JGI IMG/M metagenome (GOLD analysis project Ga0207674, IMG submission 184303) | Corn rhizosphere microbial communities from Kellogg Biological Station, Michigan, USA - KBS Corn C7-2 (SPAdes) (version 2) | ecosystem: Host-associated > Plants > Roots > Rhizosphere > Soil ...
CGCAGCCAGGCGAGCGGGAGCGTAGCTCAATTGGCAGAGCAATGGACTCTTAATCCATAGGTTGTGGGTTCGATTCCCTCCGCTCTCAACTGACGGCGGCACGTGGCTCTCCGCTCGGGGAGGCGACCCATGTGCCGCCGTCGCCGTTCCGGCGGTGACGGTTCGGTGACGCCGGGGCGCCTCCACCGTGTCGAATCCCGTGGAATTCCCGGACGTTCCAGGCTGAGTGAACGGCGGCTGCCGTTACCGTTGGTAACGCTCCGTTACCCATCCACACGCCACGGAGCGTGCCCTCGCTCGCAAGTGCTTGAGGAGCGCAGGGAAGTCCTCCTGGAACGTGGATTGCCTACAGCGGTGCCAAAAAAGTTGTCGCGCCGTCTGGCCACACACCATCGGTGTGCCCTTTGGCAGCATTCACCTGGAGAGGGGACGAATGAGGTCACAAACCTGGAAGTCGTGTCTCGGAGTGCTCTGCCTGATGGCGGCGGGCACGGCAAACGCTGCGAAGATCTCCTTCAGCGAGAAGGGCTTCATCGACGTCGGCGGCCTGGTTCAGGCGCAGTACCGGATCGAGCAGGACGCGGCGGGCTCCGGGCACGACCCGTCCAACGACTTCCTGCTTCGCCGGGCGCGGCTCATCATCGCCGGCCAGTACAACGACAACATCGGCTTCCTGGTCGACACCGACGTGTCCTACGCGGCGACCGGCCCCGGAACGACCGCTGGCCTTCCGGCCGCGGCGAGCGCCCCCGGCGGAGCCGTCCCCGTGGCCACCGGCGTCTACAACGGCATCTACCTCCTCGACGCGGTGGCGACCTACAAGGTGGGCAAGGAGTTCATGCTCGACGCGGGCCTGATGCTGCTCCCGTCCCTGACGCACAACGGGCTCACCTCGGGAAGCAGGTACGCGACCGTCAACAACTTCACCTCGTACTTCTCGCCCAACAGCCAGCGCGCCACCCGTGACGTCGGCGTCGGGATCCGCGGCCTCCTCCTGGACGACCGGCTCTACTACCGGATGGGCGTGTACAACGGCGCCCAGACCCGGGCCACCATCCCCGCCGTCGTGGGGCCCCCCCCGGTCGCCGCCAGCAACGGCATCAACCCCGGTGACGCTCCCCGCTTCGCCGGTCAGCTTCGCTTCAACATCGCCGGCAAGGAGGACGGGTACGCGTTCTGCCAGGTCTGCTTCGCCAAGAGCGCGATCGTCAGCATCGGCGTGGGTGCCGACTACCAGGCGAACGTGGTCCGCAACACCGCGCCGACGGGCCCGGGCACCTCGACGGCGCTGGGCCTGGGCAGCTACACCAACGGCTTCGCCGACGTCTTCGCGGACATCCCCTTCAACGAGAACACCGAGCTGAGCCTCGAGGTCGCCGCCAACAAGATCTGGGCCGGCGACGGTGCCCCGACGTCGGGTCTGGCGATCCAGGGCATGGTCAGCATCCGCTTCGGCATCTTCGGGCCTTACGCGCAGGTCGAGTGGTTCAACTCCGATGCGGCGTACGTGGGCCGGGGCAACACCGCCGGCGACCTCACGACCTACCGTGGCGGCCTCAGCCTCTACCTCCTCCAGCACACCTACAAGATCTCCGCGGAGATCGCCTTCCAGAACAAGGAGAAGGCCGGCGAGACCGTGGACGGCACGGCGATCCCGGGGAACCACTGGGTCGGCACGCTGCAGTTCCAGGCGAGCTTCTAGAGTAGCTGCGCGGGGCTGCAGCTCCGGACGGGCGGCGCGGGCCGACGAGGGCCTCGCCGCCCGTCGTGCATTTCACGACGGTGTTGCAGGCGAGCGCCCTGGCGGGCGTGGTCCAGGGGACGGATCCGACGTCCTCGGCCGGTCATCACGCATTCGACGCTTTTCTGCCCCAGGCCCGTCGGGGACACTCCGCCGCCCGCGAGGGGGGCGCTCGCCGCACGAGACCTCTCCCCGCGCCACCTGTCGGAGGGAGACTCCCCATGCAACGACGCCGCGCTCGCTGCACCGTTCTCGTCGCCATGCTCGTCCCATTCGCTGCCTCTGCCCACAAGAGCCGGTGCGACGAGGTGCTCCGCCGGCTGGGAGACCGCCTCGTCGACGTGACCTGCGTCGAGAGCACGGACCTCACCACCGCCAACCTGGCGACCACCCCGGCGGACAACTCGCTCCCGGGGCTTCCCGGCGGTGCGTTCACCCCCACCACCGACCGGGGCGTCATCTCCCCGGACGCGCCCAACCGGACGCCGATCACCAAGGCGGTCCCGGGCCTCCAGATCAACGGCCGGATCGCCGGTGACCCGCAGGGCCAGGCGCGGTTCCTCCTCCGCCTCCCCGACGACTGGAACGGACGGCTGGTGGTGGCCGGTGCCTCGGGCACCCGGAGCGAGTTCAACGGCGACTTCGCCTGGAGCGACTACGTGGTCCAGAAGGGCTACGCCTACGCCTCGCAGAACAAGGGGGTCCTGAACCTCCGCATCGCGAGCCTGGCGAGCGACACGCCGCCCAACGACCTCGCCTGCCGGCTGAATCCGGCGTCGAAGATCTGGGTCAACTTCTACGACAACGACCCCGGTCAGCCCTTCGTGCGCTGGCAGATCTTCATGGGAGAGGCCGCGCGGCTGGCACGTCGCGGCGTCGAGGCGCGCTACGGCCGCTCGCCCAGGTACACCTACGCGGTGGGGACCTCCAACGGCGGATACCAGGTGCGGCGGGCGGTGGAGCTGTTCCCGGACCTCTTCGATGGCGGCGTCGACTGGGAGGGGACGGAGGTCGATCCGCGCGGCCCGAACCTGCTGACGGATCTGCCTCCGGGCATCCTCAACTATCCGGACTACGCGGCGTCCGGCTTCGACGCCAACAGCACGGCGGCGAAGAACATCCGGGCCGCCGGGTATCCGCCGGACCTCATCGCCGCGACGACGACGCTGTGGACCAACTACTGGGCGTCCTTCTGGGAGGTCACCCAGTGCCAGTGGCAGAAGCGACTGGACCCGACCTACGACACCTACGGGCAGGGGACCGGGACGTACAACTACTACGCCCGCCTCTCGGCCTCGGACGTCGGCGCGCAGGTGGCGAGCTTCGCGACGAGCGGGAACATCCAGCGACCGCTGCTGACGGTGGCCGGCACGATGGACGGGCTCCTGCCCATCGACCGGCATGCGCGGGCGTATGCCCGGAAGGTGGAGGCAGCGCTCGAGGACCGCGACGATGACGACGGTCACGGCTGGTGGCGCCGCCGGCACGACCGGCGCCCCGATTACCGGCTGTACGAGATCCAGAACGGGAACCACATCGAGACGTACAAGCTGACCTTCCCGCAGCTCGAGTTCATCGAGCCTCATGCGCAGCGGGCGTTCGATCTGCTGGTGCAGCACGTGGAGAAGGGTCAGGAGCTCCCGGCGAGTCAGTGCGTGCCCCGCGGCGGCGCGATCTCGGGGTCGCCGGCGCAGCCGGGACACTGCGAGAACCAGTTCCAGCCGTAAGAAAGCGGGTCGAGGCCCTCGACTCACCGTGAGTCGGGGAAGGGGCGAGAGGTCGGGCTGCCTCGAGGGGACGCGGCGACTCCTGGACCGCTTCCGAGCGGCGGGTTCGCGACGGCCTCCGCGACCTCGCGGCGCTCCGGAGAGCCGCGCTGTGCCGGCCCGGCAGTCGACCGTCGGAGGCGAGGGGTCGGGTTCCGGGCCGCACGGGGTTTCCTCGGCGGGTGCACGGGCTCCGCGATCTCGTGCGCTCTGCGGAGCCGTTGCTGCTCAGGTGACCCGAGACGCACGCGGCCTGATCCGGGAAACCGGAGTGGCGGGACTCGGGAACCATTTTGGAACGCTCGTCCGCTCGCCCGCGGGCGCCGTGACCCTACGAAGTGTTCCCTTCGGTTTCCCGTGCGCGCTTCGAGAACCATCTGTCGCGGTCTGCCCGGCGCGATGCCCGCAGACCCCCCTCGCCCGTTCCATTTGGTTTCCCATCGGCCGTCCCAGAGCCCTTTTGGAATGCTTGGCCGAGCGCTGGCCCGTCGAAGCGGCGAGCGTTCCAAGATGGCCCTCGAAGCTCGGATGGGAAACCGGATGGAACGGTTTGAGTGCTCACGCTCCGGCGGGCGGGCGAACGAGCGTTCCAACGGAGTCCGGCCGGCGCGTCGCCGGAGCGAGGGCTGGAAATTCTCGCAGGCCGCTCGGGACCGCCGGACACGCCCGTCCCGCGTCGGTCTCGCCTTCCCTTGAGGCAGCGGAACCGGGGCTCTCGACATCCCGCCCACGCGCGTCCGCGCTGACCCCGGCGCGTCTTCCCGAAGAAAAATGGCCGGTCCGCGGCCCCCGGGGGGGAGGGTGCGGACCGGCCAGCGGTCGGGAAGTCCTTCCCGGAGCGCGCCTAGAGAACGCCGATCTTATGGTCCTTGGTCTCCCGGACGAAGATCGAGCCGATGATGAAGGTCATCGACGCCACGATCACCGGGTACCAGAGCCCGTAGTAGATGTTTCCGTTCGCCGCGACCAGTGCCGTCGCCGTCAACGGGAGCATGCCGCCGAACCAGCCGTTCCCGATGTGGTACGGCAGCGACATCGACGTGTACCGGATCCGCGTCGGGAACAGCTCGACCAGGTACGCGGCGATCGGCCCGTACACCATGGTCACGTAAATGACCTGGATGAACAGGATGATCAGGACCGCCCACCAGTTCCCTGCGTTCGACCCGTTCCAGCTGAACCCCGTGAAGTCGAACTTGGCCGGGTAGCCGGCAGCGGCCAGAGCCTCCTTCAGCTTCGGCTCGTTGACCCCGGTGATCTCCGTGTCGTTCACCTTGACCACCGGCGCCGAGCCCGCCGGTCCATCCACCTGCTCGTAGTTGAGGCTCCGCGACGTCAGGAGGTTTCGAACCTTGTCGCAGTCGCTGTAGCGCGTGGTCGGGAGCGCAAAGATGTGAACCTGGCAGTCGGTGGCGGTCAGGGTGACCTTGGTCGAGGCCTGGAAATGCTCCAGCGCCGGATTGGCGTAGTGAGTCATCGCCCGGTACAGCGGGAAGTAGGTGAGTACCCCGAGCAGGCAGCCCAGCATCATGATCCACTTGCGGCCGATCCGGTCCGAGAGGCGCCCGAAGACGATGAAGAACGGAGTGCCGAGCACCAGCGAGAAGGCGATGAGCCCGTAGACGGTCTCGTAGGGGACCTTGAGCGTCGAGCCGAGGAAGAACAGCGCGTAGAACTGGCCCGTGTACCAGACCACGCCTTGACCCGCGGTCGCCCCGAGGAGGGCGAGGATCACGATCTTGAGGTTGCTCCACTGTCCGAAGCTCTCCGCCAGCGGCGCTTTGCTCCCCTTGCCCTGTTCCTTCATCGCCTTGAAGAGCGGCGACTCGTTCAGCTTGAGGCGGATGTAGATCGACATCACCAGAAGAATGCTGGAGAGAAGGAACGGGATCCGCCAGCCGCCCCAGAAGGCTCCGGGGGATCCCTTGAACTCGTCGGCGGTCATCGACGTCCGGCAGAGGAAGATCACCACCAGCGCCAGGAAGAGGCCCACCGTGGCGGTGGTCTGGATCCACGCGGTGTGAGCGCCGCGCTTGTTCTCCGGAGCATGCTCGGCGACGTAGGTGGCTGCGCCTCCGTACTCACCGCCCAGCGCGAGGCCTTGCGCCAGCCGGAGCAGCAGCAGAAGCAGCGGCGCGAGCATCCCGATCTGGCCGTAGGTCGGCAACAGGCCGACCAGGAACGTCGAGAGGCCCATCACCGTGATGGTCACGAGGAACGTGTACTTCCGGCCGACCAGGTCTCCGATTCGTCCGAAGACCAGGGCTCCGAAAGGTCGGACGAGGAAGCCGGCGGCGTAGTTGACGAAGGCGTTGAGGAGGGCAGTGGTCTGGTTGCCTGGAGGAAAGAAGACGCTGGCGAAGAACGGAGCCAGCACGGCGTAGATGTAGAAGTCGTACCACTCGAACACGGTTCCCAGGCTCGACGCGAAGATGACGCGACGCTCTTCGCTCTTGTCGATCATGGGCAGGGACGACGCGGCGACGGCCATCGGTCTGCCTCCTTCAGCAAAGACGGGTGGGCAAGAAGCACAGACCGCAACATTCAAGCCAAGCTGCACACATCAGCGGTGTCACTTGGTTCGCGGTTGACGCGTTGCAACAGCCGCGCAGAACGGTAACAGTCGCCGTTACCTTCGGTAACGCGACCGACCATCCGGTGGCATCAGCGCAGGGACACCGGTCCACGGCGCCCGCGAGCATCACGCCCGACCGATGGGACCTTCGAGCGGGTAAACGTTGCTTCGGGCCGGCGCGGTGAGCGTCGCGAGCCCCGTCGTCGCCAGGCTCCCGTCGGCCAGCTCGCGGCAGCGGAGGCCGGTCCGGTACAGGCCGGGGAAGCGCTCCAGCCGCTGGGCGAGGAAGCCCTGGTGGTCCTGCTCGGCGCTCCTCGGCTGCGCCGGCCAGGAGCGCTTCACGCAGAGCTCTCCCTCCGCACCGGGCCCGCTCGCGCGCCGCCCGAGCATGTCCACCAGCACCGGATCCACCCCGAAGAGCGCCGTGCCCCCGAGGTCCCCGAAGCGCGCGGTGAGCATCCCTCCGCCCTCCGGGCTCCAGACCGGGGCCACCGCCGCGTCCGAGCCGTCCAGCGAGACGCCGAGCACGCCCGGTCCGGCGGCCGCCAGCGCGGCCCGCGGTCCGAAGAGGTGGGTGACGCCGAGCGCCCGCGGCCGCTGCGCGCCATCCCCACGCTCATCGAACACCAGGCATGCCCCCAGCACCCAGCTGCCCCAGAGCACGTCGACCCGCGGTCCGGAGAAGCCCTCGGTGCACAGCACCTGCGCGCCCGGCCCCACCCCCGCCGCCTCCCGCAGGCCGAGCGCCGAGCAGAGGAGAAATCCCGCGAGGCCGTGCACCACCGGTGGCCCATCCTCCAGCCCGGGGACGAGCAGCAGCGGGTCGTCCCCGTCGCACGGCCGCACCGCGCACGTCGGTCGAGCGCGGAGCAGCGCCGAGCCGAGCTCCTGATCCCTCCCGTAGACCAGGCTCACCGCCGCCCCGGTCCGCCGCTCCACCAGCACCGACTCCACCCGGCCCAGGCCGCCGAGGAGGTCCTCGACCCGGTCCCAGAGCGGCAGCCTCCCCTCCGGCGTCGGCGCCTCGTCCGCGGTCACCAGCACCCGGGCGCGCGTCGCGCGCAGCACCCGCCCCAGCGCCCCGCCCGAGCGCGCCGGCACCACCACTGGCACCGCCCCGATGCGCGCACAGCCCAGGTGCAGCATCGCCAGGGTGGGGGTCTCGGGGAGGTGACCCACCACCCGGTCGCCCCACCGGACGCCCTGGGAGAGGAGTACCTGCGCCATCCGCGCCGAGGCCTGCCGGAGCTCCCGGAATGACCAGGAGACCAGATCCCCCTCGGCACGCGCCCACACCAGCGCGGTCCGCTCGGGCGAGCTCACCGCGTGGCGGTCTACCGCGTTCCACGCCGCGTTCATGAGCCCCCCGGCGAACCAGCTGACGTCGCCGAGCTTCACCTCGCCCACGAAGGCCTCGTCCGGCGGGCGCACCCAGTCCAGGAGCCCGGCCTCACGGAGCCAGAAGCGTCGCGGGCTCTCGAGGCTCTCGACGGCCAGCCGCCGGCACCCCTGGAGCCGCTCCTCCAGACTGCATTCGACGAGGCTGCTGCTCACGGTCAAGAGCGACCGCGGCAGGCAAGCCATGCGCCAGCCCGTGCCTCACCTTGCGTTGAGGACTTCGCTGCCGCGGCGCGTGTCGTTCCGGAACGGCCGGTTACCAAAGGTAACGACGGCACGACCCCCGGTCGGCGATGGCCGCCGGAGCGGGATCGAGCTCCCTCCGGAAACGCCACCCCCGTCTCGCGACGACGGGCCAGGAACGACGCCCAACTCAGCGTCAAGTACACTTGACACATTACGAATAGAAACACAAAGCTCCATGCCAGTTTACAAAACGTAACGCGATTGCGTGTCGTACTGATGCAAACCCTGGAGGAAATTCGGGGATCTCCGCGGTCCGCCGATTGCTCCTGCCGTCCAGGTCGATCTGTCCCGGGGGCTCCCGGGGCGTCCGTTCCTCGGCAGCTCTCGTGGGGGTCCCCCGCATGACCTGGAAGCGCTGCAGGCCGTTGCTCTGGGCGATGTCCTTGCTGGTCGCGAGCACCGCGAGCGCCGCGAAGATCTCCTTCAGCGAGAAGGGCTCCATCGACGTCGGGGGCCTGGTCCAGGCGCAGTACCGCATCGAGCAGGACGCGGCGGGTTCGGGGCACGACCCGTCCAACGACTTCCTGCTTCGCCGGGCGCGGCTCATCATCGCCGGCCAGTTCAACGACAACAGCTTCTAGGCAGCGGTCCGGTCCACGACGCGGCCCGTGTCGATCACGCCTGAAGCTTGCTCCTCGGGATCCCGAGCCGGGCCCGCTTCTCCCAGAGCGCCTTCCGGCTGATGCCCAGCCGCCTCGCGATCTCGGTCTCCGACAGATGGCCCTGGTGCTCGAGCACGAAGCGCCGGAAGTAGTCGGTGAGGGCGCCCGAGCCGCCGGCCTCCTCGCCATCCACTCCGTGCCCGGGAGGGCGCGGCCCGTCGATGGCCAGCAGGTCGGGGGTCAGCTGGCCGCCGTCGCTCAGGATGACCGCGCGCTCGATCGCGTTCTCCAGCTCCCGCACGTTCCCCGGCCAGGGATGGCTGAAGATGGCCTGCCGCGCCTCCGAGGTGAGCTCCAGCTGCGGCTTGTTGAGGCGCCGGCACAGCTTCGTCAGGAGGAAGTCGGCCAGCTCGAGCACGTCCGAGCCGCGCGCCCGGAGCGGCGGCAGGCTGATCTCCACCACCCGGAGCCGGAAGTAGAGGTCGTTCCGGAACTGGCCGTCGTACGACATCTGTCGCAGGTCGCGGTGGGTGGCGGCCATGAGCCGCACGTTCACCCGGCGGCTCCCGGTGGCGCCCACCCGCCGCACCTCGCCCTCCTGCAGCACGCGGAGGAGCCGGGCCTGGGCAGGGAGGGGGAGCTCGCCGATCTCGTCGAGGAACAGCGTGCCTCCGTCCGCGGCCTCCACCAGCCCCGGGTGGGCCTTGTGCGCTCCGGTGAAGGCACCCTTCTCGTGCCCGAACAGCTCGGACTCGATGAGCGTCTCGGGGATGCTGGCGCAGTTGACCGCGATGATCGGCGCGTCGTGGCGGCTGCTCTGGTCGTGCACCGCACGCGCGACGAGCTCCTTGCCGGTGCCCGACTCGCCGAGGATGAGCACCGTCGCGTCGGTGGCGGCCACCTTCCGGACGCGCTCGAACACCTCGCGCATCGACGGGCAGCTGCCCACCATCCCGTGCACCGCGTAGCTGCGCTCGAGGTCCTGCTTCAGCGCCGCGTTCTGACGCTGCAGCCGTGACTGGCGGAGCACGCGGTCGACGACCAGCAGGAACTCGTCGTGGTCGAAGGGCTTGGCCACGAAGTCCGCCGCACCCTTCTGCATCGCCTCCACCGCCGCGCGCACCGTCGCGTAGCTGGTCATCACCAGCACCGGGGTCGGCCGGCAGGAGTCGATGAGCGTCGTCCCCAGCTCTCCCGGGAGCCGGAGGTCGGCGATCACCAGGTCGAACCCGTCCGCGGCTCCCGCCGTCATCGCCTCGGGAACCGACCCCGCCTCGACCACGTCGTGCCCCGTCCTCGCCAGAAGCCGGGCCAGCTCGGAGCGGATGATGTCCTCGTCCTCGACCACCAGGATGCGGCTCATGCGCGTGCTCCCCCGAGGGCCTCGGCCACCCTCGTCCCCGGACCCACCGGGGCATCGGCCCCCGGCAGCTCCACCTCCACCGTCGTCCCTGCCCCGGGCCTGGTGTCGACCCGCAGCGTGCCCCCGTGCTCGCGGACGATCGCCGCGGCCAGCGGAGCCCGAGACCCGTACCCTGCCCCGGAGGTTTCGTCGTGTAAAAAGGTTCGAACATTCGTTCGCGGGTCGACTCGTCCATTCCAGTGCCACGGTCCTGGACGGAGACCTTGACGCCGTGTGTCGTTGCGATCGCTCCGACCGTCACGGGCGTCCCGGGGGCACTCGCGTCACACGCGTTCGACACGAGATTGACGAAGACCTGGATGAGCCGCTGCCGGTCTCCCGAGACGTGCACGCCGTCGGGCACCCGGTTCTCGCAGGGGACGCCCTTCGCCTCGCGGGACAGCCGCACCAGCGTGATGGCCTCGCCCACGCACGCGTGCAGGTCCACCGGGTCGCGGTGCATGCCGTCGGGGGCGCCGGCGTGGCTGTAGCCGAGCAGCACGCGCACGATGGCGTCGATCCGCTGGGTCTCCCTCAGGATGAGCCCCACCCGATCGCGCAGGTCGGCCTCCTCCAGCTCGCGCGCGAGGTTCTGCGCCAGGCAGGCGATGCCGGTGAGCGGATTGCCGATCTCGTGCGCCACGCCCGCCGCCAGCCGTCCCACCGAAGCCAACCGGTCCTGGTGCGCCACCTGGGCGGCCAGGAGCTTCCGCTCGGTCAGGTCCTCCACCAGCACCACCACGCCCGCGGTCTCGCCGGCCGTGCTCCCGGGCTCGCGGACCTGGCTGCGGCTGAGCGAGAAGGCGCGCTCGGTGGCCCCCATCTGGAGGTGCACCTCCTCCTGCGACGCCGCGCCGGAGACGAAGGCGAGCACCGAGGCCGGGAGCGCGCCCGGCAGCGCGTCCAGCCGCGCTCCCACCGCCTCCTGCGCGCCGAGCCCGCTCTGGTGCTCGAGCGCGCGGTTCCAGATGACCACGTCGCGGTCCGGCCCCAGCGCGCAGACGCCCAGCGGCAGGTCCAGGAGCACTCTCCGGAGGTAGCGGCGGTAGGCCTCGAGCTCGGCCGGCGCGCCCTGCAGCTGTGCGCGGCTGACCCGGAGCTGCTCCTCCAGGGCGTGGATGCGGTCGCTCAGCGGGGCGCGCTTGCCGTGATGGACGCGGATGCTCCGGTCCACCACCCAGCGCGCCACCAGCGGGCCCATGAGCCCCGAGAGGTTGCGCTGCAGACGGTCCCGCAGCCGCCCCAGCTGCGCCGGCCGCCGCTCGCCCGGCACCATGTCCAGGTCCGCCAGCGCCTGGGTGAGCTCGACCGACGCCGCGTCCTCGCCGAGGAGCGGGGCGAGGCGGGCCTGGAACTCCCCGGCGCTCGACGGCTCGAGCATCCACGGGCCGGGCGTCGCGCCCTTCGTGCAGGCCACCGCGGCCTCCTCCTCGCGCGCGGTGGCGCGGGTGAGCAGCGACACGCCTCCGAAGAGCAGCGCGTTGAGCGAGAGCGACCAGAAGGTGGACGCGCTCCACGGTTCCATCCCCGGGCGGATGCCGAACACCCAGGCCAGGTCGAACGCCGCCGGCAGGAGGTGGCCGTGGGCGAGCAGCGGCAGGAAGAGGCTCAGCGCCCAGACGCCGATGCCGGCGCCGAGCCCGGCGAGGAATCCGGCCCGGGTCGCCCCGCGCCAGAAGAGCAGCGCGAGGACCCCGGGGAGCACCTGGACCACCGCGACGAAGGAGATGAGGCCGATCTCCACCAGTCCCTGCCGGGTCGCCAGCAGCCTGCTGAACGCATAGCCCAGCGCCAGCACCGTCACGATGAGCGCCCGCCGCGCCCAGAGCAGCCCGGCGTAGAGGTCTCCCGACCGCGCCAGGTCGGTGCGGGGAAGGACGAGGTGATTCAGGCACATCGCCGCGAGCGCGAGCGTGTCGACGATGAGCATGCTGCTCGCCGCCGAGATGGCCCCGATGAAGGCCAGCGCTCCCACCAGCGGATGGCCGCTGCTCCGCGCCAGCTCCAGCACGTGGTTGTCCGGGTTCCCGACCGGGAAGCGCACCGTCCCGCTCCAGAGCAGCGGCAGCACCGGGAGGTTGAGCAGCAGCAAGAAGAGCGGGAAGGCCCACGCCGCGACCCGGAGCGCCCGGCCATCGAGCGACTCGGTGAACGCCATGTGGAACTGCCGGGGGAGGAGGAAGGCCGCGGCGAAGGAGAGCAGCAGGAGCGTGAACCAGGGCCCGCCCTGCACCGGCGCGTAGGCACGCTCGAGCGCCTCGGGGTGCTCGGCCAGCCACCGCGACAGCCCGGAGAGCCCGCCGAAGACGCTGGTCACCGCCACCAGTCCCACCGTGAGCAGCGCCACCAGCTTCACCAGCGACTCGAAGGCGATGGCCACCCCCAGGCCGGCGTGGCGCTCGCGGGGAGTGACGTGGCGCGCGCCGAACAGCAGCGCGAAGAGGGTCACCAGCCCGCAGAACATGAGGGCGATCCCGCTCGGCGGTGACGCCTGGGCCAGGACCTTGAACCCCGCCGACACGGCGTGGATCTGCAGCGCGAGGTAGGGGAGGTTGCCGGCGAGCATGAACACCGTCACCAGCACGCCGGCGCCCTGGCTCTGAAAGCGGAAGGCGAAGAGGTCGGCCAGCGAGGTGAGCTGGTGCTCCCGGCACAACCGCAGCACCGGTTCCCACAGCACCGGCACGAGGAGGCAGGCCAGGGTCACCCCCAGATAGATGGTGAGGAACGCGTAGCCCTGCGTCCGCGCGAAGCCCACGCTGCCGGAGTACGTCCAGGACGTCGCGTACACGCCGAGCGACAGCGCGTAGGTCAGCGGATGGCGGACCAGCCGCGCGGGGACGAGACCGCGCTCGGTGGCGTAGGCCACTCCGAAGAGGAGCAGGAGGTAGGCCACCGCGACTCCGAACAGCACGCCGATCGTCGAGGTCATGGCGGCGTGCTCGGACGGTGGACTGCCCAGGCTCCGAGACAGATGACGAAGAGCCAGACGAGGAACGGCGCGAGCCAGCCCCGCTCCGGCGCGGCCCAGAGGGAACGGACCGGGCCGACGAGCAGCACCAGCGACAGGGCGAAGGCCCACAGGGCGGGCTCGGCGGCGCGGCTCTTGTCCGGCGGCGGTGCCATGCGGCGTTTCCGCGCGCGACAGTAGAACGCTCCGGGCTCCCTGTCGCGAACCGAGCAGGCTGCTGCGCAGTGCGCTATGCACCGGCCCTGCACGCTCGCATGACTGCGCTCCTGTCCATCTGGGCCTGGGTGGAGATCGCCCTCGTGGTGCTCCTGGGGTTCGTGGTGCAGACGGTGCTCTTCGTCGTCTGTCTTCCCTTCGACCGTCGGCGGGCCGTTGCCGGGCGGGCCTTCCGGCTGGTGGGCGTGGTGGCGGCGCGGCTGAACCCCTTCTGGCGCTTCGGCGTGGTGGGCCCGGTCCCGTCCACGCCGCCGCGGAGGACGGTGGTGGTGGGCAACCACGAGTCCAACGCCGACCCGTTCCTCGTCTCCTTCCTGCCCTGGGAGATGAAGTGGCTGGGCAAGGCCTCGCTGTTCCGCATCCCGGTCGCCGGCTGGATGATGTGGATGGCCGGAGACGTCCCCGTCCGGCGCGGCGATAGCGACTCGGCGAAGGAGGCGATGGCCGCCTGCGCCCGGTGGCTCGCCCGCGGAATGCCGGTGATGCTCTTCCCCGAGGGCACGCGGAGCAAGGACGGCCAGCTCCTCCCATTCAAGGACGGCGCGTTCCGCCTCGCCATCGAGACGGGTGCGGAGGTCCTGCCGCTGGCAGTGGCCGGGACGGGCACGGCGCTGCCGAAGCACAGCTGGAAGTTCGGACGCGCCGAGGGGCGGGTGATGGTGGGGACGCCCATCTCCACCGCCGGTCTCGGGCTCGCCGACGTCGAGTCGCTGAAGGCGCGGGTCCGCGCCGAGATCGAGACGCTGCGCGGCCGCCTCGCCGCCGTCCGTGACGCCCCGCCCGCAGCGGTGGAGACCGGCGGAGCGGGGTGAGGCGGCTGGGCGAGAGGGCCGCCGTCAGACCGGCAGTGCCGGCACCGTCCGGCGGCAGCTCCGGCGAAATTCCGACGGGGTGAGCCCGAACGCCCGGCGGAAGCGGGCGGAGAAGTGGCTGTGGCTGGAGAAGCCGAGCTCCAGCGCGAGCGCCGTCAGGTCCTCGGCGTGCGGCAGCTCGACCAGGGCCTGCGCCAGCCGGAGCTGGGTGAGGTACGCGTGGAGCGGGATGCCCTCCACCGCGCGGAAGAGCTGGGTCAGATAGCCCGGAGACGCGCCAACCGCGCGCGCGATCTCCGCAAGCCCGATCGACCCACCGAGCTCGGCGGCGAGGTACGTCTTCGCGCGCTCCAGGAGGCGCTGGGTGCACCGCGCCGGCAGCACCGGGGGCCGTTCCTCGCCGAGGGCGGCGCGGAGCAGCGACAGGAGCAGCTCCTCCGCCTCGAGCGGCTCGGCGCCGCCCCGGGTCAGCCCGAGGAAGCGGGCCCGGGCCAGCTGGAGGGTCGGGTCGATCCGCCTGGCACGGCGGCGGAAGAGCGGATGCAGCCGGGGGCTCCGGCCCGGCCCACCGAGGAGCTCCTCGAGGAGCGATTCGTCCGGGGTGACGATGACCTCGGCGTACCCACCCGGCACCGGCTGCATCATCCGGAACTCCTCGCCCGGAGCAACGAACAGCGCCTGGTTCGGATCGCCGACCACTGCGTCGCGTCCCACCTCCCAGACGAAGAGTCCACGGTAGGGCAGCACCAGCTGGGCCTCCGGCGAGAATCCCTCCGAGCCCACGCCCCCGGCGCGCGCGTTCGCGTGCACGTCTTCCACCAGGGCCAGCCCGGTCTGCAGAAGAGGGGTGCGACGCTGGAGGACTGGCTCCTCGGTGAGGGCGCGTACCGTGGTCATCGTCGCGGCGAGCGTACGCCGCTCGGCCCCGTGCCGTCGCGCGCACCTGAATTCCGTGACAGTGGCCCTTCAAGAAGCTGACAGCGCGTGTCGCCGCCGCCGCTCCACGCTCCCGGACCTCCACGAAGCGAGAGGGCAATGCCCCGGAGGAGGACGCATGCGACGGACGACGAGGTGGCTGTGCACGGTGGTGGTGCTGCTCGGCGCGCTGGCCTGCAGTCAGGACGCGGCGCCAACCGCGACGAGCGACGCCGAGCTCGGGCAACGCGACGGACCGAGGTACGTGGTCATTCCCCTCGGTTCGCTGGGTGGCACGCTCAGCCAGGGGAACAGCATCAACGACCTCGGATGGGTGAGCGGACTCTCGGCTCAGGCGGGGAACGCGACCGTCCACGCGACGATCTGGCGCGGGCGCACCCCGACGGATCTCGGGACCCTCGGTGGACCGAACAGCGCGGTGCTGTGGCCGTCGAAGAACGTGATCGGACTGGTGGCTGGGATCGCGGAGACCGATCAGGACCAGCCGCTCGATGAGACCTGGAGCTGCCGCTTCTTCTTCCCCTCTCGCACCGGGAAGGTCTGTCGGGGCGTGGTCTGGGAGCACGGGAACATCCGGGCCCTTCCCACCTTCGGCGGCGAGAACGGCTTCGCCACCTCGGCCAACGACTTCCGCCAGATCGTCGGCTGGGCCGAGACCTCGGTGCTCGACCCGAGCTGCACCGGGCGGCAGAAGCGTCAGTTCATCGCCGCGCTCTGGGGTCCCGGCAAGGACGACATGCGGCAGCTGCCGCCGCTGCCCGGCGACTCGACCAGCGCCGCCACCGGCATCAATGATCGCGGCCAGGCGATCGGCATCTCCGGGGCCTGTGGCATCGCGGTGGGCGGCGTCAGCGCCCGGCGCGCCGTGATGTGGGAGGGCGGCTCGATCACCGACCTCGGGACCCTGGGCGGCGAGGGGTGGAACACGCCGATGGCCCTCAATGCCTGGGGAGACGTGGTGGGCTTCGCCAACGCTCCCGGGACACCGGTCGCCGACTTCGTGCCCCGGCCCTTCCTCTGGACACGGCGCGACGGGATCTCGCCCTTGCCGCTGCTGGACGGAGACGACAACGGCCAGGCCCTGGGCATCAACGTCTGGCGACAGGTGGTGGGCGTCTCCTGCGCCGGAGGGAGCTGCCGGGGCGTGCTCTGGCAGGGGGGCAAGGTCATCGACCTCAGCTCGCACGTCCTGACCGGGCTGAACGGGACGATCACCAATGCCGGGGACATCGACGACCTCGGACGGATCGGCGGGCAGTTCCTCGACGCCAGCACCGGCGCGACCACCGCGTTCCGGGCGATCCCCGCCGGTCCCTTCTTCCATCACGGGATGCACGGGGACGAGCAGGGAGCGGACGAATGACCGTCTCCCCTGAGCCGTCGGCGGACGGTGAGGTCCTCCTCCGGCTCAACGACGAGTACCTCCGGGCCTCGGAGCGGTCCGACCGGGCGTGGTTCGAGGAGAATCTGGCGCCGGACTTCTTCTGCTCGCGCCCGGATGGGACACTGCTCGACCGAGCGGCGTTCCTCGTCCGTGCCTCGGCCCCCTCGCTGCTGACCGGGCTCGAGGGTCACGACGTCCTCGTCCGTCTGCTCGGAGACGTGGCCCTGGTCCATGCCCGGACCACCTTCCGTGAGGGGGACCGTCCCGGGCACGGCCGCTACACCGACGTGTGGGCCCGCCGGGCAGGGCGGTGGCTGGCGATCGCCGCCCACGTGACCCGCTGCTGAGCCTGGACGGGCGGCGCCGCTGCGCCGCTCCTCAGGCGTCCCCCTGGTGCGGGGGACTGAGGACCGGTACGGAACGGTCCGTGCCCGGCGGCCGGACTGTGCCAGCGCAGGGGGTGGAGCACGAGGCATGATGGCCGCGTGCTCCACCTGCGCCCCGCGACGCGCGCCGACGTCCCGCTCATCCTCGCGCTGATCCGGGAGCTGGCCACCTACGAGCGAGACCCGGACGCGGTGGTCGCCACCGAGGAGGCGCTGCTGCGGGACGGCTTCGGCGAGCGCCCGCTCTTCCAGGTGACGATCGCCGAGTGGAGCGGCGAGCCGGTGGGCTTCGCTTTCTGGTTCCTCGCCTACTCGACCTGGCGCGGCCAACCCACGCTCTACCTCGAAGACCTCTTCGTCCGTCCGGAGGCGCGTGGGCGCGGCATCGGCAAGGAGATGATGCGACATCTCGCCGGGACCGCCCTGGACCTGGGCTGCGGCCGCTTCGTCTGGCAGGTCCTGGACTGGAACACCCCCAGCATCGAGTTCTACGAGTCGCTGGGCGGGCAGGTGGTTCGCGAGTGGCTGACCTGTCGCATCGACGGAGACGCATTGCAGGCACTCGCCGGCCGATGAGTGCCTAGTGCCTCGATTGGGGTGTGCTGATCGAGGCACTAGACTGCAACCGGAGGCGCCGCGGGTGTCTGCCCGGGCGTGAGTCAGGTGTCTCAGGACTGGAGCCGGATCGCCGAGCTGGTCGACGAGGGTCTCGCCCTGAAGCCCGCGGCGCGCGTCGCGTGGCTGGACACCCTCTCGCGGAACCAGCCCGCGCTCGCCCCGGCGGTGCGGAGGCTGATCGAGGCGCGGGTGGTCGAGACCGAGACCATGGCCTCGCCGGTGCTGGCCTCGGCGACGGCGCATGTCCCCGGCGACCGGGTCGGTCCCTACGTCCTGGTGGAGCTGCTGGGCACGGGCGGGATGGGCGAGGTCTGGCTCGCCCGGCGGGACGACGGGGCCTTCCGCCGGGACGTGGCGCTGAAGCTGCCGCTGCTCGACGCCCGCCGCCGGGACGTGGCCCAGCGCTTCGCCCGGGAGCGCGACATCCTGGCCAGGCTCGAGCACCCGAACATCGCGCGGCTCTACGACGCGGGCGTCGACCGGACCCAGCCCTACCTCGCGATGGAGCGGGTGCACGGCCAGCACATCACCGCCTGGTGTGACGCCCGGCAGCTCGACGTCGACGGCCGGGTGGAGCTCTTCCTCCAGGTCCTCTCCGCGGTGCAGTACGCGCACGGGAACCTGGTCCTCCACCGCGACCTCAAGCCCTCCAACATCCTCGTCACCGACGAGGGACAGGTCCAGCTGCTCGACTTCGGGGTGGCGACGCTGCTCGACCCGGAGGGCCCCGCGCCCGACACGCCGCTCACCCGCGCCACCGGCCGCGCGCTCACGCCGGCGTATGCGAGCCCCGAGCAGATCCTCGGCGCGCCCCTGGGCACTGCCAGCGACGTCTACTCGCTGGCAGTCGTGCTCTTCGAGCTGCTCACCGGCGTGCGCCCCTACCAGATGGGGAGCGGCGGTTCGCCGGCCCAGCTCGCGGTGGAGATCCTCCAGGCGCAGCCGCTCGTGGCGAGCCAGGCGGTGGACGACGTGACGGCCGCGGCCCGGGGCACCACGACGCGAAAGCTCCGGAAGCGGCTGGAGCGCGACCTCGACGGCATCCTCCTCAAGGCGATGTCCCGGCCCGTCGAGAGTCGTTACGCCGGTGCCGGCGCGCTGGCGGAGGACCTGCGCCGCTCGCTCGCTCACGAGCCGCTCCTGGCCCAGGCCGGATCGATGTCGCACCGGCTCCGGCGCTTCGTCTCGAGGCACCGCGGTCTGGTCGCGGGCGGAACCGTGGTGGCGGTGGCCCTCTTCTCGCTCGCCGTGACCGCGGTGGTCCAGGCGCGGCGGCTGGTGCAGGAGAAGCGGGTGGCGCAGGTCGAGGCGCGGAGCGCGGCGGCGGTGCGCGACTTCCTCGAGGACGTGCTCTCCGCGGCGGACCCCGGCTCGGAAGGGAACAAGCCCGCGCGAGACCGCACGGTGCAGGAGGCGGTGGACGCGGCCGCGGCGCGCATCGGGTCGGCCCTCCCGGACCAGCCGCGGGACAAGATCGCCGTCCTGATGGTCCTGGCGCAGGTCTACCACTCGCTGGATCAGTCCCAGAAGAGCATGGCGCTGCTCGAGCAAGCGCTCGCGGTGGCACAGAAGCTCGAGCCGAGCCCCGGCGCCGAGCAAGGCAAGGTGCTGGTGACCCTCGCCAACACTGCCATGTTCGCCGGGAAGTTCGACGACGCGCGAAGCTGGCTCGAGCGGGCCGAGGCGGCGTTCGCGGCCGTGGGGGACCAGACGTCCGAGAACTTCGCTCAGGGGCTCAAGATCCGCGGGAACCTGATCCGCCGGGGAAACAACCCGGACCTCAAGACCGGCGCGGCGGTGCTCGAGCGCGCGGCCGCGCTGTTCCGGGAGCGCCATCCGGAGAGCGGCGGACGACTCGGGGCCCTCTTCTACCTGGCGCAGACGCTGCGCTCGGCGAACGCGCCGGCGCGCGCGGAGGCGGTGGCCGACGAGGCGGTGGAGATCAGCCTCAGGTACCCGCATCCCGGCTACGAGGGGCCCAACGCGTACTCGCTCCGCGCCGCGATCCGCGACAGCAACGGGAAGCTGGTCGAGGCGGAGGAGGACTACACGCGAGCGCAGGACGGGTACCAGCGGGTCATCGGTCCGAACCACTTCCTCACCCTCCAGAACCTCGGGCTGCGCGGCGCGACGCGGCTGGAGATCGGCCGCTCGCGGGAGGGGGCGCTCGCGGAGATCGAGGCGTCGGCGCAGGGACTGGGCCGCGTCCGGCGGGACAGCCACACCCATGCGCAGTCGCTGGAGCGGCTCGGCGTCGCCTACCTTCGGGTGGGTCTGTTCGAGGCGGCGATCAAGCCGCTGGAGGACGCCCGGGCGATCTGGGCGAAGCGGGGCGACTCGCTCCTCCGCACCGGCCCCACGATGGCGCTGGCCGAGGTCCGGGGAGCGCTCGGACAGGATGCGCAGGCGAAGGCGCTCCTCGACGAGGCGCTCTTCGTCCGTCAGTCCAGCCCGAAGAACGCGGTGCTCCCCGAGGGCGACGTGCACCTGGTCCGTGGGCTGCTCGCCGTCGACCGCGGCGAGACCGCGGATGCGCACACCTCGCTCGGTCTGGCGCTCAGCCTCTCCGGCTGGGACAGCCGGGCGGACCTCACCCGGCGCGTGCTCGCGGGATCCGGCAGGACGCGGCTGGCGCTCGCGGCGGGACAGACCAACGAGGCGCTGGTCGCGTCCGAGCGGCTCGTCGAGATCACCCGGATGCCGCCGCTCGTCCAGGTGCTGCGGGTGCGCGCGGCGGCGCTGGAGGCGCGCGGGGCGGCGCTGTGCGGGGCCGGCCGCGCGGCGGAAGGCGAGCCGATGCTGGCAGAGGCGGTGCAGCTCCTCGAGAAGGTGATGGATCCGGACAGCACTCCGGTGGCGCGGGCGCAGCTGGCGCACGCCAGCTGCCTGATCGAGCACGGGAAGCGGAGCGAGGCCGCGTCGCTGGTGGAGGATGCGCGGCAGGCGATCGCCGCGGCCGGTCCCGCCGGCATCGCGCTCCAGCCTGCGCTCCGGGCGCTGCACGAGAAGCTCGGCACCCGCTGAGCGCCCGCCCGCAGAGTGGTCAGCCCGGGCGGCGCGTGTCAGTCTTCCGGGCCAGAGCGTCCCCGGGCAGATGGCGGAACTGGTAGACGCGCTGGACTTAGGATCCAGTGGGGTAACACCCGTGGGAGTTCAATTCTCCCTCTGCCCACAAGCACTTGGCCGATCCATCGGGCGGCCCTCGCGTCCGTGGCCACTCTGTCGATCCGGGCCGGCGTGCTTCGTCGCCCTGGTGGAGGAAGAGACAGACATGCCCAAGATCATCGTGAATGCGTTTCTGACCCTCGACGGCGTCATGCAGGCGCCCGGGGGACCCGAGGAGGACGCCGAAGGTGGCTTTCCGCACGGAGGCTGGCAGGGCCCGCTCTCGGGCGAGGACCTGGGCCGGCTGGTCACCGAGGGGATCGCGGACGCCGACGGCTTCCTGCTCGGGCGCAAGACCTACGACATCTTCTCGAGCTACTGGCCGAAGATCACCGACCCGAACAACCCCATCGCGACTGCGCTCAACTCGCGGCCGAAGTACGTCGTGTCGCGCAGCCTCGAGCGCGTCGGCTGGAACAATTCGAGGCTGATCAAGGGCGACGTCGTCGCCGAGCTCCGGAAGCTCCGTCAGGAGCCCGGCCGGACCGTGCACACCTGGGGCAGCACCGAAGTGCTCCAGCTGCTGCAGAAGAACGACCTCATCGACGAGTACCGACTCTTCATCTACCCGGTGGTTCTCGGCTCCGGAAAGCGGCTCTTCGGGAGCGGCACGGTGCCGCGGGCGTTCAAGAACGTCGAGTCGGTCCCGGCCGACAAGGGCGCGACGTATTACCGCCTCACGCCCGGCGGGAAGCCGGAGTACGGGACGATCGGGGAGTAAGGCGTCACCGTTCGGGCGCCCGAGGCAGGTCCGGACACTCCGCGGGCCAGCCCGGACGGTCTTGCGCCGCGTACGCCTCGACCTCCCAGCGGATCTGCCGGTACGCCGCCTCGAGGCTCCGCGTTCGCATCAGTCCGCGGAACCAGTCCCAGAGGTACGTCACATAGAAGCGGCCGAGGCCAGCGCGGCGCGTTTGCGCCAGGTGCTCGGCCTCGTGGCGGCGGGTCATCGGATCAACGTCCGCTGGCGCGTCCCGGTACAGAATCCAGAACGGCGCCAGGGTCATCGCCGAGAAGCGCCGGAGGTACGGCAACCGGAAGGCCGGGTGGCGGTAGATCTCTCGCACCCCGGCATCTTTCCGCGCCCCGGGCTGCCCCGTCGAAGTCGCATTGACACGGGGGGACCGGCGCTCTTAAGGCCCTGGGCTTCCCATGAAGGTCCAGGTCGAAGAGCTGTCCCCGGTCGAGCGCAAGCTCTCCATCGAGGTCCCCCCCGAGCAGGTCCAGGCCGAGCTTGGCCGCGCGTACGCCCAGCTGGGACGCTCGGTGCGCCTGCCTGGCTTCCGGCCGGGCAAGGTGCCCCGGCGCATCCTCGAGCAGCGCTTCAAGGGAGAGGTGGAGGACGACGTCACCCGGCGCCTGGTGGAGCGTGCCTACCTCTCGGCCATCTCCGAGCACCACGTGGACGCCGTCGGCGCGCCCCAGCTCACCCCCGTCCGCCTGGACCAGGAGAAGCCCTTCGCCTTCGAGGCCCGGGTCGAGGTCCGTCCCAAGGTGGACCCCAAGGACTACCGCGGGCTGCCCTTCAAGCACGTCGCCGTGGCCGTGACCGATGCCCAGGTCGACGAGCGCCTCGAGGCGATGCGCCAGCGCGTCGCCCGCCTCGAGCCGGTGGAGGGCCGCACCGTCGCCGAGACCGGTGACTTCGCCATCGTCGACTACACCGGAACCATCGACGGCCAGCCCTTCCCGGGCAGCGCCGCCGAGGACGTCACGGTCGAGGTCGCCGCCGGTGACCTCATGCGCGGCAACGTGCCCGAGCTCGCCGGCATGGTGGTGGGGCAGAAGCGCGAGCTGGACCACGCCTTCGCGGCCGACGATCCGGAGGAGGCCCGGGCGGGAAAGACCGCGCACTTCTCCTTCACCCTCAAGGGGCTGAAGCGGCAGCTCGTCCCGCCGCTCGACGACGACTTCGCGAAGGAGGTCGGGGGAGGGGAGACGCTCGCCGAGCTGCGGAGCAAGGTCCGCGGCGATCTCGAGACCGCGGCCCGCAACGGCGCGGCGCAGGACGAGCGCGATCAGCTGGTGAAGGGCCTCGTGGAGCGCAACCCGTTCGACCTGCCGAAGGCGATGATCGAACGGGGCCTCGACGCGATGCTCGATGGCGCCCTGCGGATGATGGCGCGCCAGGGGCTGGATCCCTCCAGGCTCAACCTGGACTTCTCCTCGCTCCGGGACGAGATGCGCCCCAAGGCAGAGGCGGAGGTGCGCGGGGCGCTCCTCCTCCAGGCGGTGGCGGAGAAGGAGGGACTCTCCGTCAAGTCGGAGGACCTCGACGCGCGCATTGCCCAGTATGCGACCGAGAGCGGAGCACCGCTCCACCAGGTCCGCAAAGCCTTCAAGGAGCCCGAGCAGCGCAGGGCCCTGGAGCAACGGGTTCGCGAGGAAAAGACGGTTGAATTCTTGAAGGCTGCCGCGAAGGATGAAGGCTAGGATCCTCGCATGGCTTCCGTTCCGTACGTCATCGAGCAGACCCACCGCGGCGAGCGGGTCTACGACATCTACAGCCGGCTCCTGAAGGACCGGATCATCCTGCTGGGCACCGAGATCTTCGACGAGCTGGCCAACGTCATCGTCGCCCAGATGCTGTTCCTCGAGTCCGAGGACCCGGACAAGGACATCAACCTCTACATCAACTCGCCCGGGGGCTCGGTCACCGCAGGCATGGCCATCTACGACACGATGCAGTACGTGCGCCCGGCCGTGTCGACCATCTGCGTTGGCCAGGCGGCGTCGATGGGCGCGGTGCTGCTCCTCGCCGGCGCCAAGGGCAAGCGGCAGGCCCTCCCCAACGCCCGGATCATGATTCACCAGCCGATGGGCGGCGCGCAGGGTCAGGCCACCGACATCGAGATCCAGGCCAAGGAGATCCTCCGGATGAAGGGCCGGCTCAACGAGATCATCGCCAAGCACACCGGGCAGCCCCTGGAGAGGGTCGAGAAGGACAGCGACCGCGACTACTTCATGGGCGCACAGGAGGCCAGGGCCTACGGCATCGTGGACGAGGTGGTCTCCGTGAACCGGAAGAGCCTCAAGTCCGCGGAAGAGCGGCGCGATCGCTGACCGACCGCCCGGTGTCCACCGGGTAAATGCAACCGTCCGACATCGGCTGTTAGAAACGACAGACCAGGACTAGATTCGGCAGTCGAGGGCTTTGATGGCAGGGAAGAACGTGGAGAAGTCCAACCAGACCTTGTGCTGCTCCTTCTGCGGAAAGTCGCAGAAGGAGGTGAAGAAGCTCATCGCTGGGCCCACGGTCTACATCTGCGACGAGTGCATCGGCCTCTGCAACGACATCATCGCCGAGGAGATCGACCGGGAGGAGACCAAG
>Ga0207674_10002429_pt1 | contig 23523 bp, 20 predicted proteins | sample KBSCornC72_FD_184303 | JGI IMG/M metagenome (GOLD analysis project Ga0207674, IMG submission 184303) | Corn rhizosphere microbial communities from Kellogg Biological Station, Michigan, USA - KBS Corn C7-2 (SPAdes) (version 2) | ecosystem: Host-associated > Plants > Roots > Rhizosphere > Soil ...
GACGGTGGCGTGCGTGCCCACGGGCATGAAGACCGGCGTGGGGATGTCGCCGTGCGGCGTATGGACGATGCCCGCGCGGGCGGCGGTCTGGGCGCAGCGGGCGGTAATCTCGAAGGAGAGCGCGGCGGATCCAGGCTGGCCCTTGGCGCGATGATCTGAGGGCTGATTCATGAGTGTGCAAATCCTGACTTCGAGCAATGGCGGCGGGCAAACAGCGCTATCCCTGTATTTGTGAGTTGCGAGCTAAAGACCCGCGGCACAGCAACCACAGAGCATCCTACCATACCGCGCTACCTGCCTGATGAGTGCGCGGCGGGCTCGTGTCTAGCGCGCCGCCTGCTGTTGGGCGTGCTCGCGCAGATAGTCGAGCACCTTGCGGTCGATGCGCGCGTCGGCGGGATTATGCAGCAGCCGCTCCTCCAGGTTCTCGCGGCTGCCGAACTGCTCTAGCGCGTCGTACGTCTCGCTGCCCCATGCGCCGGTATGCGCGCCCTCATAGTCGCCGGTGATGGTGAGCAGCCGCTGGAGCTCCGTGGCAAGTGCTTGGTCGATGGAGAGCATGTCTTCGGGAAGCGGCTTGAGGAAGAGCAGCTCATGGATATCGAGCAGATGCGCTAGCTCGTCAATGGGATGGACCGCGTCGTCCACGCGCAGATCGATCATGCGGTCGTTGAATCCGCCATAGCCGCCATGCTCGCGCACCACCAGCAGCGCCGCCGCCTGCTGGCCACGACTATCGCCACCCGCCCGTTGGCCCGCCGCCAGCCCGGCGAGCATCCGCCGCCAGAGGGAGCCTTTTTCGTGCTGGAAGGTCTCGGCCATCGCAGCGATGGTCGCCTCGCCCACCAGGATATTGCCCTGCGCCGCGAAGTTTGGGCCAGCGATGCCGCCCGCCCACGAATGGCATTCATGGCCGGTCCAGGTGGCCGTATGGCCCTGAGCATCCACGATGCCCGCCTGGCGATGCTCGGCCTGGTTGTCTTCCTGAATCAGCGTATCGAGCGCCTCTTTCGGCGATTTGCCAGCCACCAGCAGGTCCAGCCCGCGCGGGCCATAACTGGTATTCGCCCACGCCTGAGCCGCGACGGCGCCGACGCCTGCCCGCGCCCAGGGGACCACCGCGCCAACCGCCAGAAACTTCGAGGCGACGGCAACCCCCAGGTCGCCGGTACGGGGATCGCAGGCGACCAGCGAGAACGTGGTGACCGGAAGATCGTTGCGCAGAACCATGGTGACGCCTCCCCTCGCAATGCCACATGCCACATTCGCCGCGTGGCAGACCAGACAGTCCTTTGTGATCAGCGCAGGTGTTCAACGTCGTTACGCATCGTTACGCATCGTTACGCATCGTTACGCATCGTTACGCATCGTTACGCATCGGCGCGCCATCGAGCGCACCCAGTGTGTCCAGTGAGAGCGTGGCCGCCACCAGCGCAGCCGTCTCAGCGCGCAATATCCGTGTTCCCAGCGTCACGAGCCGCGCGCCATGGCGTCGTGCCAGCGCCGCCTCACCAGCAGAGAAGCCACCCGCTGGCCCAATGAACAGGTGTACCTCCGTGACGGATGATAGTCCCCCCGCCGCGGCAATTGCCTCTGCCAGCGTCGCACGCAGCGGGGCCGTCTCAGCGTCTTCCCACGGAAACAGAGCAATGCTCCCTGGCGGCAACTGCGCCAGCGCGTGCATCAACGGCCGTGGAGCGCCCAGAACGGGCAGCCGGTCGCCGCCGCACTGCTCCACCGCCTCGGCCAGAATACGCTGCCAGCGCCGTTGCCGGGCCTCGCCAGTCATCTCGGCTGCCGCCACCGCGCGCTCGGTGAGCAGCGGCTGGATGGCCGCGACGCCCACCTCGGTCGCCTTCTGCAAGACCCACTCGAACTGCGCCGGTTTGAGCATCCCCTGGCAGAGTACCACCCGGCAGGGAAACTCCGCCTGCTGCGGGAGCTTAGTACCCAGGCGAACGACGACACGCCGCCGCTCCAGCGTCAGTACCTCGGCGGGGTAAGTGGCTCCGCGCCCGTCGAGCAACTGAATGATGGCGCCCGGTGTCGCGCGCAGCACATCGCGCACTTGATGGGCTACATCTGGTGGCAGCTCAACCTCGGCGTGCTCCGCGAGCGCAACGTCCAGCAGCACAAAGCGCCCCGCTGGCATCCTGTCACTCCTACTCCGCGCCTGCTCCAGCGTCTCCGGCATCCGCCGAACGGATACCGACCAGCGTGACCCAGTCGCCTTCGACCATCTCGCGAATATCGCGCAGGCCTGCCGCCCGGAGCGGCTCCTCGGCCTCGGCGCGGCGCTCGGCGATAATGCCGCTGGCGATCAGCGTGCCGCCGGGGCGGACCGCGCGCACCAGCGACGGCGCGAGCTGCGCGATGACGCGGGCAATAATATTGGCGACCACTACATCGAAGACGCCGATTTCCTCGCCAAGTGTGTCAAGTCCCTCAGGCAGTGGCATGAATGGCTCGCCGTCCGCGCCTTCCAGTGTGGCCAGGCGCACCTCCATGACATCGGCAACGCCGTTGATCGCCGCGTTTTCGCGCGCCGCCTCCACCGCGACTCCGCTCACATCCAGCGCCAGCACGCGCGCCGCGCCCAGCTTGATCGCGGCGGTCGCCAGAATACCCGACCCCGTACCAACATCCAGCACAGCGTTACCAGCTCGAACGGAATCTTCGAGCGCGAGCACGCAGTTGCGGGTCGTGGGGTGCAACCCCGTCCCGAAGGCCATGCCGGGATCGAGCTCGACGACCACCTCGTTCTCGCGCGGCGCGTACTCGCGCCAGGATGGCTTGATGACCGTGCGACGGCCCAGATGGAGGACATGATAGTACTCCTTCCAGGCATTCGCCCAGTCTTCCTCGGCGATGCGGCGGGTCTCCAGTTCGCCGATGCTGCCAGAGAGCACCTGTCCCAGGTGCCAGACGCCTTCTTCGATGCGCTGCTTCGACTCCGCGCCATCGGCGTCGTCGGGCACATATGCGCGGACAGTCACCTGCGCGCCAGAGACAGGGACGTGCACTTGACCGTCGTCGAGCAACTGGTAGGGCTGGTCAATGGCGACGCCGCCGCTGACATAGCGGCTCATCAGCTCACTGACCGCCTCGACGGCTTCTGGGGCGGCGCGGACACTCAATTCGAGCCAGAAGGCTGAAGACATGGCATACTTCCTCATAGCGACACACATCGGCAACAAATAACCCGGCGTCCGCTGCACACGTGGTGCAGGCGAGACCCGCAGTCAGGCCGCTGCATTGTCGCCTACAGTGGCATTCTTCGTCAACCAGTGGCGCACAAATTGCACGATTGCGCCTGTTGGCCTGCTGTTGCCCGCGCCGCTTGTGTTGCTCGTGGTTGCCTGTAGCGAACGCATCGGGCTACAGTGTGTTAGGAGTTCTTCAGAAAGCGCGAGGAGCGAGGAGTGGCCCAGATGGGTCTGCGCATAGATGCATAGGCCTAGGCCTAGATGGCCAAGAAGGTGAGCGTCACAGATGACAACATCACAGCACTCAGCGCGCGAGCAAGGCCTTGCGCGGCTGCGCACTGGCCAGACCGCTCTGGCCGAGGGACGGCTAGAGCGCGCGGTAGATGCACTGGTGGAGGCGGAGTCGATCTTCCGGCAGCTTGACGACCAGGAGCATCTGGGCGATAGCCGGATGGCGCTGGCCGAGGCGCAGCGCCAGCACGGCGCCATAGACCAGTCGGCGAATAGCTACTCGCAGGCCATCGAGATCTACCGCGAGGCCAACCTCCCCGCGCGCGAGGCCAGCGCATCGCTGGCGCTGGGGCATATCGACCGCCAGCGCGGGCGGCTGGAGAGCGCCTGGCAGCACTACTATCTGGCGCTGCGCCTCTTCGAGAAGACCGAGAACGCCAGCGGCCAGGCCAGCGCATCGCTGGCGCTGGGGCATGTCGAACGGCTGCGTGGACGGGATGAGAAGGCGGCGGACTACTACACCACGGCGCGCACTCTGGCGACGCAGGCCCACGATACGCTCATCGAAGCCGACGCGGCCCGTGGGCAGGGCGACATGCTCACCAGCCAGTCGCGCTATGCGGAGGCGCGCGAGGCGTTTCACCGGGCGCGCGAGCTCTATCAGCAGCTGCGCGACCAGTTCGGCGAGGTCGATACCTACGTCGGCGAGGGACGGCTGGCGCTGGAGACCGCCGATCTGGACGAGGCGGATAACGACTTTGGCGAGGCGATAGCCCTCTCAGAGCCGATAGAGTATTCGCTCGGTGTGGCCGACGGCATTCTCGGTCTGGGTGAGGTGGCGCTCCATCGCAACCGGCTCGATCAGGCGCTGGCAAGTGGCTTGCGCGCGGAGGAAGATTATCGCGTCGCGGGCAGCTCGCTGGGGCAGGCGGAGGCCAACCGGCTGCTGGGCGAGGTGAATCTCTTACGCGGCCAACTTGCGCAGTCCATCGCCGTCTTCGACCGTGCGATTCGCGCCCTGCGCACGCTGAAGGCACAGCTTCCCTACGCGCGCGCGACGCTTGGCGCGGCTGAGGCGCACCGCCGCAAAGGGACGCCGCGCAAGGCGGAAGACCTCTTTACCGAGGCGCGTGACCTTGCCCGCGAGACCGGCCATGTTGTCCTTGAAGCACGCGCATCGCTGGGGCTGGGCCAGATCGCGCGTCATCGCGGCCTCTCGGCCACCGCCGCGCCCCTGCTGAGTGAGTCAGCCCGTCGCCTGGAAGAGGCGCACCGTGCCACCCTCGCGTCTCTGGCGCTCGATGAAAGCGCGCAGCTGGCGCTGACGCAGGGCAAGCTCGACGAGGCGCAGCAGTTGGCGGATCAAGCGCTCTCGCTCGCGCACCAGTCCGATAGCTCCGCGCGCGAGGTCGGTCCTGAGGCAGCGGCGTTCTGTGTCGCGTGCATGGTGGCGCTCACACGCGGCCAACTGGCTGAGGCGCGCGCCTTCGCCGAGCAGGCCACCGCGCACGCCGAGCGCGAATCCGACGAGATCTGGCGGGCTGAATCGGCGCTCGTGGCGGGTGAAGTGGAACTGGCCGCCGATAATTTGCAGGCGGCGGTCGCGGCGTTCAATCAGGCGCTGGGGCTGGCGAAGGAGCATGAGGCGCAGGTGGCCGAGGGGCTGGCGCAGGTGGGGCTGGCGCGCGTGCTGCTGCGGCGCGAGCTCTATGCCGAGGCCGCCAATGGCCATCAGGAGATGCTGTTCCGCTTCCGGGTGGCCGATGAACCTGAGGCGCAGGCGCTGGTCCATCTGGGGCTGGGCGAGGCGCGCCGCCAGCTTGGCGATACCGAGGCCGCGCGACAGGCGTTCGCCGAGGCGCTCCGGCTCTATCAGGAGTGCGACGACCCGCTGGGGCAGTCGGATGCCTCGCGTGGGCTAGCGAATGCGCTGGTCGAGCAGGGAAGCACGGAGGCGCACGAGCGGTTCGCGCAGTCTATCAAGCTGGTCGAGCAGGTGGGCGACGCCATCGCTGATGAATCCGGGCGCGCGGGCTTCTTCGATACGCGCGCGGCGCTCTATGCCGACGCCATCGCCGACGCTGCGCAGTCGCATGATGCGGAGCGAGTTGGCGCGCTGGTCGAGGACTATCGCGTGCGTGCGGGCAAGAACGGGCGACTGGCGCTGGCGCAACGCCTCCAGGAGTTCGAGCATATCATCCCCGTGCGGAGCGCCGACCTGACGCCGGAGGAGGCAACGCACAACAAAACGGTGGCGCGCATTCTGGGCGATGCGCGCCGGTCGCTCAAACGCTGATTGAGTGGCGTCTCACAGGGCGGTTCACGGGGCGTCTCACGGGGCGGTCAGTCGTGGCAGCCACAGCCACAGCCGCCCCCGCCACACGCGCAGCTCCCGCCATAGTCGCTCTCTGAGTCGCCGTAGTCGTCATCACCATAGGCGCCGAAGGCATCTCCCGCCGCGACGGCGCGAGGCCGCGCGAACACCGAGAGCAGCTTGCGCACGCGCCCACCATGGCAGCGCGCGCAGACGATATCGTCCGCCTCGGACGCATCGTAACTGACCAGCAATTCAAATTTGCTCTGGCAGTCGGAGCAGTAATATTCGTACAGCGGCACCCTGGTTTCCCCTCTCATCATGGCTGACAGACCTGTCCTCAGATTATGAAACATCCTTCGCGCGAAAACAATGCGTGACTCCATGCGTTTCTGTGCGTTGACATCATTAAAGACAGCCAGCGTGGATGATCATCTTCGCACATTGTTCGTGCGCTCAATCGGACACTGCCACTCTTACAAGCGGCTGGCTCACGCATGGATTATGCCCACGAAAACACGGATACCAGGCACGGATACCAGGCGACAAGTAACAGACGACAAAGGAGACTTTGCCCCGGATTGACAAATGTGGAGGGAACGTTTATGACGCGCAGTCAGGAAGTTCAGGGGCTATTTCAGTTGTTACGGGCGGATACATGGTTGAAAAAATGCGAAGTCGCGCAAGGGAGTCTCGTGTATCTCTCTTTCATGCGTGACACGCTGGAACAGGAGGTTAGTCTGGCCATTCAGCGCCGGGCCTTCAATGACGCCCGCATCTTCGCTGCTCACATCTCCCTGCTCGACAACATCCAACGAAGCGGGCTGGCAGCCGTCCAGGCCGAGATCGTTCGTACCACGCGCTGTCGCGACTATCCCGGCAGCTGATAGCGGTGGACGACGACGCGAACGGGCTTCTCTTCGGTCGGCCAGATGCGCTCATAGGCTGTGGCTTCATCGCGCCAGCCACGCGCAGCCGCCGTCTCGACGAACGCGCGCGAGACGCGCCGCCCTGGCTCCGCCAGCCAGAACGCGCCAGCGGGAGCGAGCAGCCGTGGCACGAGTTCGAGCAGTGGCTCCAGGTCGTCCTGCTCGTAGAGGATGTCGGCGGCCAGCAATGCGTCAAATGGCGCGCGCGCCACACACGCCTCCCTGCCCGCTGGCGTCCGCCAGTTGAGCAGCAGCGTGCGGGGCTGCCGTCCGGCATTGCGCAGGGCATTATAGCGGCAGAAGAGCAGCGTTTCGGCAAAGCAATCGGCCACCGAGAGCGAAGCGCCGGTCGCGAGCGCCGCGATGGCTGTCGTGCCCAGGCCGCAGCCCAGCTCCAGCGTACGTTTGTCCCGTAGCGCCTCGGGATGCGCCAGCAGTGTCTCGGCCAGCGCCAACCCGCTGGGCCAGACGAGCGCCCAGTACGGCAGGAGTCCGCCGCTGGTGGCGCTATGCCGCGCAATGGACGCCGCATCCTCCGTGTCGTCAGCGTCTTTAGCCGTCTCGCCCGTCTCGCCTGTCTCGGTGCGCTGGCCAGGCAGGACGCCGCGAGTGGTGAGCAACTGGGCCGCCAGCTGGTCGAGCGGCGCATCGGGATCGGCGGGCATGGCTAGCGCCCAGCGCCGCGACGCGCCCGCCACATCGAGAGGTATCTCACCGACGGCAAACAGGCGCTCCATGCGCTGCCGCAGCCGTTGCAGGGTGATGGGGTTCGGAGCGTTCATCGTTGGCGCCGCTACGATTGCGCGGATTGGGCGGTGATTGCCGGAAGAGGCGCGGTATCTCCCGAGGGGATGATGCCCTCCGGCAGCGCGACCGCGAAGACGCTGCCATGTCCCGGCACACTCGCCTGAAGCCAGACATCGCCGCCCATCGCGCGAACAATCTGGCGGCAGATATAGAGCCCCAGGCCAGTGCCGCGAATCTGGCTGGTCTTGGCGGACTCCAGCCGCGTGAAACGCCCAAAGAGATGGCTGCGTTCGACGGCGGGAATGCCCATGCCCTCATCGCTGACTGTGATGACGTGGTAGGGCGCCTGGGTCGTCGCGGCAATGACTGCCGGGGCGGGCGCTATCGGATCGTCATCCGGGTCCTCGTAGCTGGATGACGGATCGTGATTGGAGAACGGAATCACCATCGTCGGCCGTTCCTCGATGGACCCGCCTGGGGTGCTGCTGTTGGCTGCCGCCTCGAAGCGGGCGGGCGCGCACCGCACGAGGATGCGTCCGCCATGTGGGCTGTATTTGATCGCGTTGCCCACCAGGTTGTCGAGCACCTCTTTGAGCCGACCCAGATCCGCCTGGATGTAGACGTGCGGCGGGATTTCAGCCAGCAAGTCATGGCTGCCGCCCTGCGCCTGCTCCAGCTCGCGGAAGAACCGCAACACTTCATCGACGACGGGGGCCAGCCGGACCGGACTGGTATGTAGCTCCATCTGCCCGGTGTCGAGACGCGCCGTCTGGAGCAGCCGCTCGGCAATCGCCGCCAGTTCCTCGGCTGAGGTTGCCGCCTTGTTGAGAAAGTCCAGCGCCATCGGGTCATCGCGCGAACCAGAATAGTCCAGCAACAGATCGAGGAACCCCTGCACGCCGGTGAGCGGAGTACGTAGCTCGTGCGAGGCGGTGGCGATGAAATCGTCCTTCATGCGGTCGAGGTCGCGCTGCTTGCGGAAGGCATGCTCCAGTTCCACGTACGTGCGCGCATTCTCGATGGTCTGCGATGCCTGCGCGGCAAAGAGGTCCAGCAGCCAGAGATCATCATCGGTGAAGGCGCGGCGCTCGGCGTCGTCGAGCACATCCAGCACGCCGACGACCTGGCCGTGGGCGATCAACGGCACGGCAATGACCGCGCGGAAATCTTCGTCGCCATAGATCGAGGCGCGGTAGGGATAGACGCGGTAGTCGTCCACAATAGTTCCCTGGCCAGTGCGCGCCACCTGACCCGCGATGCCCTCGCCGATTCGGATGCGCTGACCGGTGTAGTCGCCGCGCAGCCCCTGGTGGACGATCACCTCCAGCTCGTTGCGCCGCACATCGCGGACGTAGACCGTGCCCGCGCGGCCATTGAGCAGCAGCACCGACCGCCGCAGGATATCGGCAAGGAGCTCGCGTGGGTCCGCACCGAGCTGGCCAGAGACCGCCAGCGATGTGGCGTGCAGCGTCATCATCTGGCCGATGCGCACCTGGGCCTCCTCCGCCGAGTCGAGCGCGCGCTGGCGGGCGATCACCTGGCGCGTGACATCCACCGCCGCCAGCAAGACACCGCCCGAACGCGCCGAGACACCGGGCAGCGGCGACGTGGTGACGTTCCAGTAGGTGATATCGCCGCCGAGCGCAATCGGCAGCTCAATCATGGCCAGCGACTCGCCGCTGGCATAGACAGCATCCAGCCCAAGGCCCGCCGACAACGTTTCGGCGCTATCTGGAACCAGATCGCGGAGCCGGGAGTTCGTGAGCGTCATCCCCGCATCCAGCCCAAGCAGCACGGCGAAGGTGGGATTCGCCAGCGCCACCCGATGCTCGCGCCCGGTGAGCACCGCCATGGCGACCGGCGCATAGCGCACGACGGTCTGTGAGAGCGCCTCCTGGCTGCGCGAGTAGGCCAGCAGGCGGTCGCGGTCAGCAGACTGCGCGATCAGGTCGGCGAGTTCTTCGAGGGCGGCAAGCTGACGCGCCACCAGATGCGTGCCAGTCGCCAGCGCCAGCACACCCAGGAACTGTCCGCGCGCCTTCAGTGGATAGGCCGCCAGCGTGCCAATCGGCACAGGCGGCAGCGTCGCGCCTGGGATGGAGCAGAACGCGCTCGGCATCAGCGCGCGCCAGGCGACGGCATGCTCATGGTCCAGCGCATGGTAGTGGACGATGGGCAGGCGCGAGGCGGCGACGGCATCCAGCAGGGGGTCAGGATGTCCCGGCCAGCGCGGCATGCCGTTCATGGTGCTACTGTTCCCAACGCTGATATCCGGGCCGGGAAGCTCGCCCGGCATATTCGATTCCGCCACCAGCGCTGCAATGCCGCTCTCGGTGACACCTCGCACAGCGGCCCTCGCCGTGACCCGCAGCCGGAGCGACGGCTCCAGTTCGAGGCCGCCCACGCGCTCGTGGCCCGGCAACCAGGGCGCTGCCTCGGCGATCCAGATTTGCACGACGGCGGGCGCGAGTGTCGAGGCAAGCTCCTCCACGACGGCATGGATTGCGTCGTCGAGGCCGACGTTGAAGAGCGCATTGCGCGCCGCGGGCAGAAACGCGGCCAGTGGGTCAGCCAGCAGATGGACGCCGCCATGTTCGGCAATCAGGCGGGCACGCTCTGCCAGCCGCAACACCCCCGGCTCGCGCCCGCGACCACGCAGGCCACCGCGGCGCGCTCGCGTGGTGGGGCGACGTGTTGGTGTTTGCGGGGCGAGGGTGGCAGGGGAAACCGGCGCGTCACGTACTGGCGAGGGTGAAGCATGCGCGCCCGCCTCAGCGGAGCCGACGGGAGCAGCCTTGCCGCGCGAGGTTCGTCCTCGCGGCGCGTTCTCGCCTGCCTTGCGGGGGCGGCCCTTGCGGCCAGAGCCTGGAGGCGTGGGGTGCGTATCGGGGGTGGCGTCCATTGCTGTATTGTCGTCGCCCATCGCCGCTCCCATCTCTCCATGTGTTGGGGAAGTTCGCTGAGATTCAGAAATTCGTCGGATCGAAGCCACTTTCTGGCAGTATAATCAGCGATTTGCGCAAAGGTCAACGCACCTACCCGCTTGTCACCCGCGTTTGCCCGCCGTTTCCCACTACGTGCGCCGTAAGTGCGCGAACCCGTTCGGAGTAGCCGCGCCCCATCGCTCGGTGATATCCTAACACGGGACTCTACAGGGCAGATTTGGTCATCTGCGCAATCATTCTCAAAGACGATTGGCAGAGAAGCAACGGAACAGGTTGAGACAGGGGGCATGATCTATGGCAGATACAGTGGCTGATCGCGCGGCAGAGAGCGGGAAGGCAAAGAAGCATACGCCGACGCTGCCGCCATTTACCGATCTCTATAATATCGACGCGCTGCTGACGGAGGAGGAGCGCATGGTGCGCGACACCATCCGCGAGTTCGTCCGCGAGCGCGTGCTGCCGATCATCGGCGACCACTTCGAGGCGGGGACGTTCCCGAGTGACCTGATTCCAGAGGTCGCGCAGCTGGGCCTGCTGGGTATGCACCTGGACGGCTACGGTTGCGCCGGGCTGAACGCCGTCAGTTATGGGCTGGCCTGCCAGGAGCTCGAGGCGGGCGATAGCGGTCTGCGCTCGTTTGTCTCGGTGCAGGGGTCGCTGGTGATGTTCCCGATTCACGCGTTCGGCTCGGAGGAGCAGCGCCAGAAGTATCTGCCGAAGATGGCGAAGGGCGAGCTAATTGGCTGCTTTGGCCTGACCGAGCCGGACTTTGGCAGCAATCCGTCAGGCATGCGCACCACCGCGCGCAAGGACGGCGACTCATATATCCTCAACGGCACCAAGATGTGGATCACCAACGGCGGCTTCGCCGATCTGGCCGTCGTCTGGGCCAAACTGGATGGCGAGATTCGCGGCTTCATCGTCGAGAAGGGTACGCCCGGCTTCACGACCAGCGATATTCACCACAAGCTCTCGCTGCGTGCCAGCGTTACCTCCGAGCTGCACTTCGAGGAGTGCCGCATTCCCGCCGAGAATATGCTGCCCAACGTCAAAGGGTTACGCGGCCCGCTCTCGTGTCTGGATGAGGCGCGCTTCGGCATCGCCTGGGGCGTGAATGGCGCGGCGCGCGCCTGTTTCGAGGCGGCGGTGGAGTATGCCAAGTCACGTGAGGCGTTCGACCGCCCCATCGGCGGCTTCCAGCTCATCCAGGCCAAGCTGACCGCGATGGCGACGGAGCTGATCAAGGCGCAGCTGCTGGCGTTGCAGCTGGGGCGGCTCAAGGACCAGGGGCAGGCGCATCCGGTGCAGGTCTCGGTTGCCAAGCGCAACAACTGCCGCGAGGCGCTCAAGACGGCGCGTGAGGCGCGCGGGGTGCTTGGCGCGAGCGGCATCACGCTGGAATATCCGATCAGCCGCCACATGAACAATCTCGAATCGGTCTTCACCTACGAAGGCACCGACGAGATTCACACGCTCATCATCGGCCAGGCAATCACCGGCTTGAGCGCCTTCAACTGAGCCACACCGTCCGCGCGCACCTATGATGGCCCTCCTTCCCAACGTTGGAAGCGAGGGCTGTTTTTGTCTGCCTGCATGCGTGATGTTGAGCTAGCTGAACAGCTTAATTGTGGCATGCATTGCTTGACAACGCCAAGCGGGCCATGATATACTAAAATCTCCGTCACTGTCGAGCTATCGGGAGTGCATTAACAACTGAATACTGCCTCGGTAGTGCCGGGATACGTGTAGTTGGCTCATAGCAGAGTGAGGTGATCTTGCACATTTTCCATCAGCCCTCCCCTACAAAAGCCGATCTACTTTCTCTCTCACAGCATGCGCGAGAACGCATCGCACGGCGCAACCTCAGCGTTGAGGACCTGGAGTACGTTCTCCAGTACGGCCATAGACTGCGTGTGGCCGGTGTCCGAATCTACCACCTCCGCAGACGTGATATCCCCTATTCGGATCAGCGCATCAGCCGGGTATCCCAACTGGAGGGAACAACGATTCTGGTCAGCCACGACAATACCGTGATTACAGCGTATCGCAACCGTGAATGCCTACACAGGGAGTTACAGAAAACGAAGTGGCGGCGGTAGTCCAGGCCCTTAGATGATGAACGTGCAGCCCTCCTTCCAATGGCGGAAGTGAGGGCTATTTTTGCGCCTGTAACATCAGCCTAAGCCAGCCTCGCGCCCTCGGATAATAGCCTGCGCCCGATCGGCCCCCTGGAGCCTGCTTCTGCATGGGATTGGCACGGGGTATGCTGGGGCCATAGGGGCAACGCTGCTGGCGTGTGGCTGTGTACGTCATACGTCTCGTGTGTTTCGCTGTGACGAGCGTGGGAGACGCGATCCGGCATAACTGGCAGCGGAATCACATGACGCCGAGAGGACGGAGGGGTGGTGTCTAATGAGATTCGCATTGCGAACCGTGGCCCTGATTATCGGAATCGTTGGAGTTGTCATCGGGTTGATCGTCAACTTTGCCTATTCGACATTCCATTTCATCGGCGACATGATGGGCGCCGATGTCCGCCAATCCCATGGCGTCATTGGGTTCCTGGTGTTAATGCTGGGCCTGATTGGCGCGCTGCTGGCGCCGTTCACCGCGCTGGTCTCAGCGGTGATTATGCTGGTCGTAGCTATCGCGTTGTTCTTTATTCTCCACTGGGCGGCGCTCCTCGTCAGCCCGTTCTTCATCGTCGCGGCTGTCCTGGCGTTCCTGGATCGCCCGGCCTCGCGCGCGGTCAGTGCGTGAACAGCAGCGCGCTCGATCATCAGACTACATGCGGAAACGTCCGGACTTGCATAGCGCAGGCTCGGACGCCTTTTCCTAATTGCTCCCGAAGAGACGAGCCAGAGCACGGTGTCATGACGGATCAGATGAGGATGATGCGCCAGAGAGGCGAACTTTGAACCAGAAAGTGGAACCCCTGCCAGGCTCGCTCTCGACCCCGATCTCGCCGCCGTGGCGCTCGACGATGGTCTTGCAGATAAACAAGCCCAAGCCTAGCCCTGGCCCCGATCCAGTCTGGTGTATGATGCCGTTGACACGGTAATAGCGTTGCCAGATTCGCTCCTGGTCTTCCGCGGACAGCCCGGGACCTTCGTCTGTCACCTCAAAGCGCGCGAAGTCCCCCTCCGCGCGCACGCGCACGACGACCCGCGTATCAGGCTCCGAATATTTGATGGCATTCGAGAGCAGATTCTCCGCCACCTGCACCAGGCGGTCCGCGTCTGCCCACACAGGCAGCGGGTGGTCAGGCGCTTCAAAGAGCACGGAACGTCCGGGATTCGTCGCCTGCTGTTCGCCCACGCTATCGCGCGCCAGTTCTACGAGATCGCAGGTCTCAAAGCGGAAATCCAGCTTGCCAACGTCAACCCGGGAGAGATCCAGCAAGTCGTTGATCAGGCGCTCCTGCCGTTTGAACTGGCGGTTGGTTCGTTCCAGCAGGTCGCGCGCACGCTTCAGGCTCTGGAGAGAATCAGGGCGTCTCGTCACTCCCTCCGCGTCTGGAGGCGCCGCGCCTTCGGCCTGCAAGAAGCGGTCGAGCAGTTGCATGACGAAGTTCGCGTTGAGTTTTGCACTCGTTATCGGAGTGCGCAGCTCATGCCCGGCGATTGAGAGAAAGTCATCCATCTGGCTCTTGGCTCGCTCGGCGGAGAGCGCTTCAGCGCGGGCCTCCGCGCGTTCGCGATAGAGCCGTTGACGTTCCATCACCACCCCTATCAACTGGGCGGCGGCATGAGCGAGCGCTCGATTCTCCGGGGTGTAGTCCTCCACACTGTCGCCGAAGTTCGAGCCGATGTAGCCAGTAAGCGTGCCTGAGGCAAGCATCGGTGACAACAGAAAGTAGCGTTGCGAAAGGAGCGAGGCCGGATGATCGGGGCCGCCACGTTGTACGTCGAAAAGGACCGATTCGCCCGCTCGAAGCTTCGCCTCGACCTCAGCGCCGAAGCGGTCTGTGAGGCCCAGGTGACTGAAGCTGGCACGGAACCGACGCTCCAGCCGGGGCGAAGTCCCAGACACCGCGATAGGCCTGAGGCCGCCCGTCTCTGAGTCTATGCCAATGATGGCTGTACGCTCGCATCCGAGGATTCGGCTGCAGAGCGATGCTAACTCGTGGATAGGCTCATCGTCCTGTTGCTGCGTGACGGTAAGGGCGCTCTCAATGTTCTCAGAGTCGTCGGGATCCTCAGCATCCTCAGCATTATCCTCGTCGTCCACAGCATCGGTGGCGCCAGCGGATACCACCGGAGTGCTTACCATCGCTCCCGCCAGTTCGAGCATGGTATCGAGCGCTTCACGGGTGCGCTCGATCTGACGTTCGCGCTGCGCCCATATCTCGCGCTCCGCACGGTAGAGCAAGGCCCGATCTACGGCGAGCGCGACGTGCTCCGCCACATGCCGAAGCAGCGCAATTTCCCGGTCCGTAAAGAGACGTTGCTGACCATTACCGATATGCAATACACCAAGTAGGCGCTCGCCAGCCAGCAGCGGCACGCCGACCGCCGACAGTATGCGCTCACCCAGCAGCGGATTGACGGCATCGAATTCGGCGAGATTGGGGACAAAGAGCACGTAGCGTGAGGCCGCGATCCGACCGGCGAAGCCCTTCCCGATGGGAACGTTGACCTTACCGACGACCTCTTCTTCGAGCCCGTGCGCCGCGTGCAGGTGCAGATGCTGTCCGTCTGGGGTAACGAGAAGGATCGCTACATTGTCCACACCCATCAGATCCTTGATTGGGTCAAGCAGGGCAGGAAGGAGCGACTCAAGGTCCAGATGCGCGATGGCAGCCTTGATGAGCGCCTGGCTCAGGTGCAGCTCGCGCACCAGGAACTGATCATCAGTGGAAGGTGTAAGCGCTCCATCAGATATCAGAGCGCTGGCGGCCTCCTCATACGTGCCGTTTGACTGTAGTTGCAAGGGCTGCCCGGTCGCAGGACGGCGCGCACGACGGCTTTTCGTTTGTGACATCGATGAATGTTTCCCGCGATAGGTTCATCCAGAGATTTCAGCGTTGCATCGTCCTAGTATAACATACGCATCCCGCAATGGATGAGATTCCGTGGGATCAGATCATGGGTGAAGCGCCCTCAGCTACGCCATCTGTAGCTCGCGGCTTGTTTTGCCCCTGACCGACGAGCGCCTGCAGACGACGAACGCCGCGCTGGACGTACTCGCCAACAGGCATGTCGGTCATCACGATGAGCAGACGCGCATTGACGAGGAAGAGCAGCACCGCCACTGGTGGCATCAGCGTGTCGAGAGTGATGCCCTCGTCGAAGGCATTGGCGGGGTCGAACCAGGGGAAGATGCCATCGCCCATGAAGAAATGGAAGTTGACACAGAGGAACGCGCAGAGCAGCGCGGCGAGCATCGCCGCCGCCACCTCACCAACCGCGAGGCGATACTGCGGCATGCCACGACGGCGCACCGGGCCAATGAGCACGACAACGCCGATGAATAAGGCTATACCAATGAAGAGCTCAGTCGCCTCAATCAAATAACCGAAGGCGACACTGTGCGGCAGGACAACGCCCTGGAGAATCGAGACATACCAGCCGTTGGGGTTATTCTGAATGCCTTCGTTCAACGTATCAGCCAGCCCCTGGGGAAAATTGCCCGCCAGCAGCTTGTTGACGCCAGAGACGAGCCACTCCCACGCGATAACTGCCTGCAAGGCGGCCGCAACCCAGCGTGCGTCACGATTAAGCATCATCACCATTATCCTCTCGACTATCGCCTTGACTATCGCCGCGCCATCCATCTGGTAACGAGCAGAACGCGGGCGAACGCTGACTGTGACGATTATGTGTCTTGCACATCACGAATGCGTCACGCCTGGATGGCCTGATGTCACAGGCGCATCACCGTCCATATGGGCTCGAGCGCCCTTCGTTTCAGGATTGGAGCCGTCGGATGTCGGACGCGAGCGCATCACTTGCCGCCCGCTGTGACCTATCTGAGAGAAAGCGGCCACGCGCTGAGACTTCGATGAGATGTCCTTCCTCTACCATGTGAAACAGTTCGACACATGCACATGCACATGCACATGCACCTGCGCCAGACCCTCGCGGTTGTTCGCGCGATGGGTCATGGGGATAGCGCAGGCTGTGGGAGGCATCATGACTATCGATCAGAAATCGCTCGCTGAAGGTGCAGAGGCGGCTCAAAATCCATCGCCAGAGGCATCGCAATTCATTCAGACGTGGCCTCCCTCCGAGGAGGAGCTCGACCAGCTCGAAAGCGACCTGAAGGCTGGCAAACCTATGACGTCGGCGAGCCAGTCGCCGTCACACGTGGAAGAGTGGCCCGACTGGCTCCAAAAGCAGTGGATCGCCACTCAGCGACGGCGCGCCTGGCGCATCGAACACCCGCCCACCCTTGGTCGGCGTCTCTTCTCGCCCGGCGGCCTCCTGATGATCGGGATCGTCGCGGCGCTTCTCCTGGTCAGCATTGGCGTCGGTACGGCGCTGACAAATCGGAACAATTCCTCACCCAGCGCCAGCACAGGCAACAGCGCCAGCACGTCAGGTGACACGAGCGGTGGGATGTCGGGCATGGGCAGCCAGCAGACGACGGCGAATGTCCCCGACGCGACGCAGCAATATGGCAATCAGCCAGCGAAGTATGTCGTGGATAAGGATGGCGCCAAGCATTTCACGCTGACCGCGCAGCAGGTGATGTGGCAGCCGGTCAAGGGCCACAAGGTGCTTGCCTGGACCCTGGACGGCACGGTGCCCGGCCCGATGTTACAGGCTACGGCGGGCGACCATGTGCGCGTCACGATAGTCAATCATCTGCCCGAGGCGACCACAATCCACTGGCACGGGCTCGAAGTGCCGACCGATAATGACGGCGTGCCGCCGATTGGCATGAAGCCGATACAGCCAGGCCAGTCCTACACGTACGACTTCACGCTTCAGGACCAGGACGCCGGGACGCACTGGTATCACAGCCACTATGACGATATCAAGCAGGTTGGCGGTGGCATGTACGGCGCGTTCATCATCGCGCCCCGGCCGGGTAGCCCACAATACCAGCCGATGATGCAGGCGGAGCGCGCCGATGTCTATCAGACGATGTTCATTGGTATGCTGGGCGGCTACTACGTCATCAACGGCAAGAGCTTCCCGGATACGCCACCGCTGGTGGTGAAGCACGGCCAGACGGTGCATCTGCGGATGATTGGCGCCGATACCTCGATGATCCATCCGATGCACCTGCACGGCCATAGCTTCCAGGTGGTGGCATCCGACGGGCACCTGCTCAGCGCGCCGTACACAAAAGATACGCTGTCAGTGGCCCCTGGGGAGACGTATGATGTCACGTTCTATGCCTGGGCAACTCCCGGCAGCATCTATCCGTTGCACTGCCACATCCTCAGCCACCTGATGAACCCCGGCCAGACCGGCAGCGAGATGGGCGGCCTGATCGAGCTGCTCGAATACCAGAAGTGAGCGCACGCCAGTCGGCGACAAGAAGAGAGGACGTCTGCAACGGCGCAGGCGCCCTCTCCTGATACTCCAGGATCCCATGTTTATTGGTAAATTGACGCTATGTCGAGCATCGGGCCAGGTTACAGGGGTATTTCAGCCCACCGCTTCCATATCGCCCGGCCTGACCAGACCCGCGGCGATCATGACGTCGATGGCCGACATCTTGAAGACGCCGGCAAGCGCACGGCACCGATCGGGCGTCGGGATGACCGGGTTCTCATCGCGCAGATAGCGTCCAAGTGACGCCTCATCTATCGGATATCCGGCCTCTTCGCAATACTTATGAAACTCACGTATGAGATAATGATCACCACGCCGATTGTAGAATTCAAGCTCTTTGAGCTTGCCGCGCAGCCAGTCACGAAACGCGATTCGCGTCTCCTCTTCGACAGAGATGTTCACAGTCTGACCCTTTCCCACCCCAAAAGCAGACAGGCTCATGTGCCGCCTCCAGTAGCGACGTACCCCCTGCTAGACTTGCGTCTATTCTATCAGAACACATGAGCGAGTTCAACAGTCGCGAAAAATTCGTGGATGAACGGGCTAGCCTTATAGGTTGTGGCATATTTGGCGTCCCGGTAAATCCCCCTGAATTCGCCGTTATCGTCAACCTTCATGCACCGGGAGCAGAATCGCCGAGGGATGGTCTGGGTCATGGTAAACCGCCTGATCGGCGACAAAGAGCTTGGTGGCGGTGGCTACTGGCTCGCCACTGCCGGGATTGCGCGCAAAGCGTGGGTGCGCCCCACTGGACACCTGGACGCGCAGCCGCTGCCCTTTGCGGAATTGGTACGCGGTGGGCCAGAGGGCGATGTGAATGTGGCGCACTCCATCACTCGCTGGCGCATCACTGGCTGGCGCATCACTGGCTGGCGCTTCGCTCTCCGGCGTAAGTCGTAGAATGCCATCACAGAGATTGACCGATTTCCCCGATTGCTCGACGACGCAGAGCCGGGCAAAGAAGTCTGTGTACTCCAGGCTGGAGCGCACATAGAGGTCCGCGGTCACCGGCCCGATGATCTCCATCTCGCGCTCCAGCGGATCGCTGGTGTAGACCAGCACATCGCGACGCGCCTCCAACGCGCGATTGTCCTGCGGCCCCATGCGCTTTGGCGCGCCAAGCGAGTTGCCGCCCACGGCTGGCGTCGGGTCGGCGGGGTCGTAGCGGTAGCAGTCTGGCTCTGCGGCAGTCGGAGTAGTTGTCGCCAGCGCCCCGTTCGGCTGGAGATGCCAGCGCTGCTGCTGCGACGGAGGTGGCCAGTCGGCAAAATCGCGCCAGGTGTTCGATCCCATCACGAACAGGCGCACGGGCTGGGCACGGAGTGCGCTTTTCTCGCCCTTCACATGGGCGTTGAGCCAGGCCAGCGCGTCGCGCGTCGTCGGCGCCACGCTGGCGAACTGCCCATGAAACCATGGGCCAATGAGCAGGTATGGCTGGCGCCCCGCTGCCCGCAACGCCTGATAATCCTTGAGCTGCCAGTCGAGGAAGAGGTCGTACCACCCCGCCTGAAGGCAGATCGGCACGCTGACCTCGGCAACGCGGTCGCTGAAGTCAACCGGACGCCAGTAGTCGTCGTCGGGCTCGTGCGTGATGGCGTCCTGGAACGAGCGTGATGGCTGGCGCACGACGAGACGGTCAGCCTCATTGAGTGGGAGGTGGAGGTAGGCCTTTTCGAGATCCCGCTCGCGTCGCCGTGAGGCGAGCATATCGCCGAGGCGCATGCCAGTTGCGGCGGTCTGCGTCATCATCGTTGACCAGCCGAGCATGTTTTCCAGCGTTACGGAGCCACCCTGGTAGCGAAATAAGTTGAAATCAGAGGTCGTGATGGAGGGGACCATTGCCTGGATATCGTCGTTCGCGTCGGAGGCAACAGCCCACTGGACGATGCCGAGATAGCTGCCGCCGATCAGCGCGAGCTGGCCCGAATACCAGTTCTGGCGCTTGATCCACTCGATTGTGGCGAGGCCGTCCGCGCGCTCGTTGCGGGCATAGACGAAGTCGCCGCCGGAGCCCGCGGTGCCACGACAGCTCTGGATGAAGACCTGATAGCCGCGCTCGACGAATGGTAGCGCGAAGACGGCGGCGAAGAAGCCGCGCCGTCCATAGGGCGTGCGGATGAGCAGCGTCGGATAGGTTGTTCGCATGGAGCGCGGCACGTAGTGGTCCGCCAGCAGAGAGACGCCGTCGGGCATGGGGACCGCCACATCGCGCGTGATGGTGTATCTGTGCGTCTCCGCGGGCGGCAGCTTCATGACCTGGCCAATGATGCGGCTGGTGAGACTCATCGTACCGCCTTCCTGTTCTACCCTGTGAGGGAACAGACAAAGACTCTATAATCTCGTGTGGCTTGACGGCAAAAGGGGTATCTACGCGTGGGCTTCCGGCGGACATGCGAGATGGGCAGATTCTACCACAGGCATTACACACTGTGTTCTTCGTTGGGCGCATCCTCGGAAGCGTCCTCGCGCCGCGCATAGGCAAGCACGCGATTCCAGTACGGGACGGTCGTCGCGAGCACGCCTACGATCACCAGCACCGCTATCGCAGCGACGAGGCCGCTTATCTGCCCAAGGCCGAGCACATCATAGAGCGCCCAGATCCCCAGGAACAGCACGATGCAGACGACCGAGGGCAGCACGCGCATCGGCGACACGCCCCTCACCGCCTTGAGCACCTCCGCATTCTCTTGCGTATGGGCATGTGTCGTGCCCCACGCAACGATGCCAAGGATGAAGGCCAGACCGGCGACGAGGAACCAGACACGCTCATTGCTATAGACGAAGTGCGCCAGGAACAGCTCCGCCACCAGAATGCCAAAGGGCACAGCCGAGTCAACCAGCGTCGGCATCCAGACATAGGCCAGCGCCTGCATCAAGTATTCATGCCATACCAGCAGGAACGCCAGCAGCGTTGCGGTGGCCAGCAGCCAGTTCGCCAGCTCGAAATGCTCCGATATGCCCTCGACCCGGATTACGAGCGTCGAGAGGGCGACTCCCTGGATGATGCTAGTCAATGTCAGGTATGCCGGGGCAAACTGCCCGCGCAGCCGCGCGGCGACCGATGATGGTCTCTGGTGGTCACGGTCACGCATCAGCTGGCTCCTTCGTGTTGTCGGCGCCTACGATAGTGCGCTGCTCGAATACCGACATATGTCTCGTCTCAAACTCACGCATCCCACGGCGTAGACGTTGCTGTGCGCTCTCAAGCAGAACGACTCTCACTAGTATACAAAGCCATTCGCACGGCATGCGTGGCACACGCAGAGAAATAGGCATCTCAGACCCGGTTTGGTATCATTGCTATGGCGCTATCCTATAAGAGTTATTTAATGAGAGAGGAGCAGGCTGAGTGCCAGGCGATAATTCTGAGGCGGATAAGGCCGAGCTGCTCGACCGTATCCGCACGACGCATGCACGACTGGAGCAGGCGCTCGCCGCCCTATCACCCGAGCAAATGGAGGCCGAGGGCACGGTCGGCGAGTGGTCGGCCAAGGCGACGCTCGGCCACATCACCTGGTGGGAACAGGTTCCGCTGCACGCGCTGCGTGGCGAGCCCGACGAGGACATTCTTCCCGACGAAGCATGGAACATCGACCGCGCCAATGCGGTGCTTTTCGCACGCAATCACGCGCGCCCGCTTGACGACGTGCTCGCCGCCTTCCGAGCCTCCTACACCGAGTTGATGCGGGAACTGGAGGCGCTGCCCGCCGCGCGGCTGGATGAGGCAAGTCCCTACGGCGGCACGCTTCTGGAGCTCATCGCGGGGAACACCTACGCTCACTACGACGAGCACACGAAGCTGTTAGCGGAAGCCTTCGGACTCAGGTTGTCGTGAACGCCGTACGGAAGTAGCGCGGATTTTTCGACGTATTTCAGACTCTGACAGCTATTTCAGGGCTGTGTCACAAGCTCCCGGCGCGCACTATCAGTGTCGTGCCTGTGGGTGGTTTCCTCCGCATCTTCCGGCCGTATCCAGGCGAAGCGAGCTGTGAAGTGACGCATCGCTGTGGGCTGGTAGGTGATGCGCATGCCACCGATGGCGCGACCGCGCTCTGCCACATAGGCCACCGCATCAGCCACATAGGCAAGGTGACTGCGGGTGTAGACGCGCCGGGGAATCGCCAGGCGTACCAACTCGTTGGGCGCGGGCTCTTCAGTTCCGTCGGGACGGCGTCGCCCGAATGCGACGCTCCCAATCTCGACACTGCGTATTCCGGCCTCCTGATAGAGCTTCACGCTGAACGCCCATGCGGGGTACTCAGCAGGAGGAATGTGCGGCCATGCCGCCCCGACGTCTACGTAGACCGCATGCCCGCCGGTTGGCTTCACGATAGGCGTCCCAGCCGCTAGCAAGAGGCTCCCCAGCTCGGCGACACTGGCGATCCGATCTTCCAGGTACTTCTCATCAAGGACTTCATGCAGACCAACCGCAATCGCTTCCAGATCGTAGCCCGCCAGCCCGCCATACGTGCTGAAGCCCTCGGTGAGAATCAGGAGATCAGTACATGCTTGCGCCCAGGCATCATCGCGCATGGCCAGAAAGCCGCCAATATTAGCCAGGCCATCCTTCTTCGCGCTGAACGTACACCCGTCGGCGTAACTGAACATCTCCTGGGCGATCTTCAGGGGAGTCTTGTCCGCATAGGACGCCTCACGCTGTTTGATCAGCCACGCATTTTCCGCGAAGCGGCAGGCGTCCAGGAAGAGGGGTATTCCGTAGCTGTGGCACAGCGCGCTCACTGCGCGGATATTGGCCATGCTCACGGGTTGCCCGCCACCCGCATTGTTCGTAATGGTGATCATACACAGCGGGATGCGCTCGAAGCCACATTCCTGAATGGTCGCTTCGAGTTGTTCGAGGTCTACGTTCCCCTTGAAGGGGTGATCCGCTGAGGGGCTGCGTCCCTCTGGGATGAGGAGATCGCGCGCCTCGGCGCCAAGCGCCTCGATATTGGCACGCGTAGTGTCGAAATGCGAGTTGCTGGGAATGACGTAACCGCGCTTACAGACGGTTCCAAAGAGAATGCGTTCGGCGGCGCGTCCCTGATGCACAGGCAAGATGTGCTTGAACCCGGTGATTTCGCGTGCGGCTTGCTCGAATTTGAGAAAAGAACTGCTGCCCGCATAGGCTTCGTCACCCACATGCATCGCGCCCCACTGGGCGGCGCTCATCGCGCTGGTACCTGAATCGGTGAGCAAGTCGATCAACACATGCTCGGCTTTGAGGCGGAAGAGGTTATAGCCAGCCTCGATCAATGCCGCTGTGCGTTGCTTGCGCGAGGTGAAGTGGAGCGGCTCGACGCTTTTGATACGGAAAGGCTCGAAGGCGAGTGACGATTGGAAGCCCACTGGCGACCCCTTTCAGGAGAGCTTATGATCTGGCCTGTCCTGCGCCATGCCAGGCAAGACAGTACAATCCGACCGTAGCCACGCTTGCTCTCAACGGCGTCACACTTACCGGCTGTGTTGTCACAATGTGCTCACAGGTGGCAGAAAGGGGAAAAAGAAAGAACCCGCTGAATATGCGGGTTCGCCGGGAGAGGATTGGCGGAAGGGGTGGGATTCGAACCCACGGTCGGGTTAACCCCGACAGCGGTTTAGCAAACCGCCGCACTAGACCTACTATGCGACCCTTCCGTGTGG
>Ga0207674_10002431_pt1 | contig 23512 bp, 22 predicted proteins | sample KBSCornC72_FD_184303 | JGI IMG/M metagenome (GOLD analysis project Ga0207674, IMG submission 184303) | Corn rhizosphere microbial communities from Kellogg Biological Station, Michigan, USA - KBS Corn C7-2 (SPAdes) (version 2) | ecosystem: Host-associated > Plants > Roots > Rhizosphere > Soil ...
GCGTAGGTTTTCACCTCATTGCGAAGGAACCCGACCGCATCGGCAGTTTCGCCTCGCTCCGCCATAACCTGGGCCTGAAGCTCGATCGAAAAACCCATGGCGTATAGCCACTTTTCGCGATCGATCCGAGGCCCCCGAAGATTCGGCAGGGTCATTTGACGAACTTCAGCGGCGTATTCGGCGGCGCGATCGAGCTTTTTAGCATTTAGCGCTGCCCGGCCTTGCCAGCCGATGGCCGCAGCCAGATCCGCAGTGGCTCCTTGAGCCCGGCGGTAGGCCTGAACTTGACGCTCGGCGCCTGCTAAATCGTTTCCGGCGATGGCCGTGCGGACATCCTCTACGATTCCGGCCAAAATAGACGAGGCTAGAAGCAAAGCGAGAAGCAGTACGCGCATGTCCGAATTATACTCCTGGGGCGGTTTGACACCACCCTCCATACTTCGGTAAGCTCAGAGAGGTCAAGAAACTCGTAGGAGAAGGTCTGTCTGCATGAAAACCGCAATTCCATCGCCTGAGGACATCGTGCGCCACTGGCACTTAATCGATGCCGAAGAAGCGGTGTTGGGCCGGATCGCCACCAAGGCGGCTCGGATTTTGATGGGAAAGCACAAGCCCAGTTATACCCCGTTTTTGGATACCGGCGACCACGTGATCGTGGTAAACGCGGCCAAAGTAAAGCTGACTGGGCACAAAGAAGAACAGAAGCTCTATCGCCGGCACTCGGGTTATCCGGGCGGATTGACTGAAACCAGCGCCCGCAAGGTGCGCGAAACACGTCCGGTACGGATGGTGGAAGAAGCAGTGCAGGGCATGCTCCCCAAATCGAAGCTGGGGAAGCAGATGTATCGCAAACTGCAGGTCTACGCCGGTCCGAAGCATCCGCACGAGGCACAGAAGCCCGTCGTGCTGGCGGCGTCGTAGAAGGAGATTCACGAAATTGGCGTTCGTACAACATCTTGGAACGGGCCGGCGCAAACGAGCCGTAGCCAGAATTTTCCTGCGGGACGGCAAGGGTTTGATTACCGTCAACGGCCGCACCTTTGAAAGCTACTTCCCCAGCGAGCAGTCGCGCGCGATCGTGCGGCAGCCTCTTCTGGCGACGGAAACGGCCGACAAGTTCGATATTTTGATCAACACCTCAGGCGGCGGTCCCTCCGGGCAAGCCGGAGCCGCTAAGCTGGGAATCGCCCGCGCATTAATCGAGTTCAACTCGGAACTGCGCGGCAAACTGAAGGAACTGGGCTTTCTGACGCGCGATGCGCGCCAGCATGAGCGCAAGAAGTACGGGCAAAAAGGCGCCCGTAAGCGCTTCCAGTTCTCGAAGCGCTAATTTTAGCCGCATTATCCTCGCCCGTGGACGCGGAGTTTGTTTGCGTTTACATGCGTTCATTCGCGGCCGATCGTAATTCAGCAGCCCCGGGCCGCAAATCCCGCTTTGGACCGTGATCCGGGTAGAAATTGGCAGAAGGAGGAATTTTGCCGTCGATTAGCATGAAGGAATTGCTCGAAGCAGGCGTTCATTTCGGGCACCAGACCAAGCGCTGGAATCCAAAGATGAAAGAATACATCTTTGGCGAACGCAATGGTATTTATATCATTGACCTGCAGAAGACCCTGAAGCTGTTCAAGGACGCCATGCGGTATGTAGGCGATATGGCGGCGCAGGGCAAAATCGTTCTCTTCGTAGGCACCAAGCGCCAGGCGCAGGAAGCTGTCGCCGAGGAAGCGGTTCGCTGTTCACAGTTCTATGTGAACCAGCGCTGGCTGGGCGGACTGCTCACGAACATGACCACCGTTCAGAAATCCATCAAACGTCTGAAAGAGCTGGACACGATGGCTGAAGCGGGCGACTGGGGCGGACGCGCGAAGAAAGAAATCGTGCGGCTGGAGCGCGAGCGCAAGCACCTGAACCAGAACCTGGCCGGCATCAAAGACATGAATGGCCTGCCGGATCTGCTGTTCGTGATCGATTCGAATAAAGAAGCGATCGCTGTGGAAGAAGCCCGCAAGCTGGGTATTCCGGTGGTGGCCGTAGTGGACACCAACTGCGATCCCGACAAAGTGGATTACGTGATTCCGGGCAACGACGACGCATTGCGCGCCATTCGCCTGTTCACGACGAAGATTGCAGACGCTGTATACGAAGGCCGGCAACTGGCGACCGAGCAGGATTTCGTCGCCGTGGAGAAGCCCGTCGAAGGCGGAGAAGAAGCTCCGGTGGAAGAAATGCCGGAGTATTCGGAGTACGTGGATCCGAAGTATGCCGCGCAGCTTATGTCCGAGAGCATGCCGGACGAGGATCTGCCGTCCACTTCACTGCCACGCAAGGGGCCAGGCTCGGAAGCCGCGGCTGACGAAGCGTCCAGCGGCAATCCGTAAACAATTTAGGTAGGGTCGGGCATGCCCGACCCCTACAATCCGGTGTAGGGGCGAGGCACGCCTCGCCCTAGCGCATTTATAAGGAATCTATGGAGATCAGTGCACAGTTAGTAAAGCAGCTCCGGGAGCGAACCGGAGCGGGCATGATGGAGTGCAAGAACGCTCTCACCGAGGCCAAGGGAGACCTGGCGGAAGGCGAAGTGATTCTGCGCAAGAAGGGTATCGCGTCGGCGGCCAAAAAGTCATCGCGCACGACCAAGCAGGGTGTGATCAGCGCTTACATCCATCCGGGCGCGCAGCTGGGCGTTCTGATCGAGGTCAACTGCGAGTCGGATTTCGTCGCGCGCACCGACGATTTTCAAGAACTGGTGCACGATCTGGCCATGCAGGTGGCTGCAGCCGATCCGCAGTTCATCCGCAAAGAAGACGTGACGCAGTCTGCGCTCGACAAAGAGAAAGACATCCAGCGGGCACGCGCTCTGGCCGAGGGCAAGCCGGAGAAGATGGCCGACAAGATCGTGGAAGGCCGGATGAACAAGTACTACGAAGAGGTCTGCCTCTACGAGCAGCCGTTCATCAAGGAAAACACTACGTCCATCGGCGAACTGATCAAGGCGAAGATCGCCAAACTGGGCGAGAACATCACCGTATCGCGCTTCGAGCGGTTCAAGGTCGGCGACACGGCCTCCGAGACTCCCGCGGCCGAGTAGTCCCGGACTAACGTGCCCAAGTACGGTCGCATCCTTCTAAAGCTGAGCGGCGAGGTCCTGGCCGGGGAGGGCGCATTCGGCATCGACCCGGAACGAGTAAAGGCACTGGCAACAGAAGTGACGGAAGTGGCCAAATCCGGTGTGCAGATCGGACTCGTTGTAGGCGGCGGAAATTTCTTTCGCGGCGTAGCGGCGGCAGCTCAAAACATGGAACGCGTGACGGCCGACCACATGGGGATGCTGGCCACTGTGATCAACGCCCTGGCTCTGCAAGACGCCCTGGAGAAAGCCGGCGCACCGACGCGGGTGATGACGGCGATCGAGATGCGGTCGGTGGCTGAGCCCTATATCCGGCGTCGCGCCATCCGGCACCTGGAGAAGGGTCGGCTGGTGATTTTCGCCGCGGGCACGTCGAATCCCTATTTTTCGACCGATACGGCGGCGACGCTGCGGGGCCTGGAAATTCACGCCGAGGTAGTAGCCAAGGCCACGCGCGTGGATGGCGTGTACGACAAAGATCCCTTGAAACATGCGGATGCCGTGCGTTTTAACGACATCGGCTTTTCCGACGTGCTGGCGCGCAACCTGCGCGTGATGGACGCATCGGCCGTATCCATGTGCCGCGACAACCATATGCCGATTGTGGTTTTCAATTTGAACGTCCGCGGCAATATAATGCGAATGGCGATGGGAGAACCCATCGGCACGTTGATTCACTAAAACTTATGGCTGACCAACCTGCCGCCGCGGCGGCGCACAACTTCAAAAACGTCAAAGATGTGGAACTCGGCGCCAAGACGCGCATGGAGAAATCCATCGCCGATATGCAGCACACCATCGCGGGCATCCGCACTGGGCGCGCTTCGGTGAGCGTATTCGACAGCATCCGGGTGGACTACTATGGCACCCCCACACCGATCAACCAGGTTGCAAATCTGCACGTTCCGGAGCCGTCGTTAATTACCATCACGCCCTGGGATGTATCGCAGATCGGCGCCATCGAGAAGGCCATCCGGGTATCGGATCTGGGCCTGAATCCGGCGAATGACGGCAAGATGATCCGCGTGCCGGTTCCGCCATTGACGGAAGAGCGCCGCAAAGAGATCGTCAAACGGCTGCACCATGTGGCGGAAGACCATCGCGTGGCTCTGCGCAACGTCCGCCGGGATGCCAATGAGCATCTGAAGAAACTGCTGAAGGACAAGGCCATCAGCGAGGATGACGAGCGTCGGGCCCTGGAAGAAACCCAGAAGATGACCGATGCGTACATCGCCAAGGTAGATGCGGTTTCGAAGGCGAAAGAAAAAGAGATTTTGGAATTGAAGTAGGCCCCCGCCCTGACAGGCGGGCTGGCTTGACAGCCGGCTGGACTGACATCCTGACCAAGCCCCGCCGGTCACGGCGGGGGGACGAACCGCGGATCAGACCAATATGCCTGCAGTGGCCCGCCTTGACCCTGCAGAACATAGTTGATCGCGCGGGTCAGACCGGCGGACGTTTGAATTCTGCGCGTGCTTCCTCCGTGAGTCCAGTGAATACGGTTCGGAGCACTTATACCGTCATCTCTCAACGCCCGTGTCGCATACGCTTTCCAGTCATTGAAGATTCGACTCGGAGAAGCCTCCGCATCGACGATAGCATGCACATGGCTGGTCCTAACATGCAAAGCGTACAAGATCCAGAAGCGAAATTTGCAGACGTCGACAATCGCCTCCCGAACGAGTATTCGGGATTCTGGAGACGAGAGAGAGTACTTGGCCTGTCTCATCTTTTGCCGCCCATAGGACTCTAATCCTGGGTTTGGCGATATCGACCGGCGTTCCCCCTGCCGCACGTGATCGAAGCTACCACGATCGTCGCCCGGAAGGTGAGAACCGTAGCATGTGAACGTCAGGAGGTACAACACACTGAGAAGTTGGAGAAGGGCTGGATTCTTCTCAGGGGTTTTTACCCCCGCCCTTACGGGCAGGGCTGGACTGCTTGATACTCTGGAGGCATGCGGGTCCGCTCCTTCCTTCTGCTATTGCTTCCGGGGCTGCTGTTCGGGCAGAACCTCCAAGAGTTCGAGAAAAAGGTCACTTCCTTCACGCTGGCTAATGGCCTGACCTTTCTGATCATTGAGCGGCATGACGCCCCGGTGGTTTCCTTCCACACCTACGTAAACGCGGGCGCGGTAAACGATCCGACGGGCCATACCGGCCTGGCCCACATGTTCGAGCACATGGCTTTCAAGGGGACGCCCACCATCGGAAGCAAGAACTGGCCGGCCGAGAAGGAAGCTCTGGACGCAATCGAGCGGGTCTACGATCGCCTGGATGCCGAGCGTAACAAGACTTTCCGCGCCGACCCCAAGAAAATCGCGGCACTGGAAAACGAGCTCAAGGCTGCCATCGAGAAAGCCGACAGCTACGTTGAATCGAACGAGTACGACCGGATCGTGGAATCGAATGGCGGCGTAGGCCTGAACGCGGGCACAGCCGAAGACCAGACGACGTACTTCTACAGTTTCCCGTCAAATCGAACAGAGCTGTGGTTTCTGCTGGAATCGGAACGCTTCCTGCGGCCGGTGTTTCGCGAGTTCTACAAAGAGCGCGACGTGGTGCGCGAGGAGCGGCGCATGCGGATCGAATCCAGCCCTCAGGGGCAGTTGATCGAGGCGCTCTCGTCTACGGCTTTCGCTGCGCATCCCTACAAGAACACGGCGGCGGGCTGGGCCAGCGATATCGAACATCTGCGCGCTACCGATGCCGAAGCATTTTATAAGCGCTACTATGGGCCATCGAATCTGACCATTGGAATCGCAGGCGATGTGAATCCCGCGCAGGCCAAGAGGCTGGCCGAGAAATATTTCGGGCGGATTCCGGCGCGTCCGTTGCCGCCTGTTGTGACCACGGTGGAACCTCCGCAGAGCGGTGAAAAGCGAGTGGCGGTTGCTTCGCCGGCGCAGCCGTTCCTGGTGGTGGCGTATAAGCGACCGGATCAATACTCGAAGGACAATGCGGCGTTGGACGTGCTGGAGCAGATTCTGTCGGGCGGGCGCACCAGCATCATCTATCGCGAAATGGTGCGGGATAAGAAGATCGCGCTGGGGGCAGCGAGCTACGCAACGTATCCGGGCGGCAAATACCCTTCCCTATTCCTGTTTTTTGTGGTTCCGAATACGGGCCACACGGTCGAAGAGAACGAAGAGTCGGTGTATGAAATCATCGATCGCGTGAAGAAAGACAAGCCCGATCCCGTGGCGCTACAGCGGGTCAAGACCAACTTGCGCGCGGCGCTGATTCAGAAGCTGGACAGCAATTCGGGGCTGGCAGCGGAACTGGCTGCCTATCAGGCCGGGTACGGCGATTGGCGCAAGCTGTTTACCGAGCTGGATGAGTACAACCAAGTTACGGCGGAGGATGTCCAGCGCGTCGCGCAGAAATATCTGTTGGAGAATACTCGAACAGTGGCTTATACCTACGTCCCCAAGGGAGACGTGAAATGAAGCGCTTGGTCTCGGCGATGTTTTTCGTGGCTCTGGCGGCGGGGCAAACTGCTCCGACGATTCCGACTTACAAGACGCTCAAGTATCCGCCTCTTTCGCAGGTCAAGATTCCCGAGCCGGCGGAGTTTACTCTTTCAAACGGCATGCGGGTGCTACTGCTGGAGGATCACGAGCTGCCGCTGGTCCGCGGTATGGCGATGATCCGCACGGGCAATGTGTTCGATCCGCCGGACAAACGCGGGCTCTCGCAGGTGATGGCGGACGTGATGCGCGCGGGTGGAACAAAATCCAAGACTGGCGATCAAATCGATGAAGAACTGGAGAACATTGCGGGATCGGTAGAAAGCGGCATGGATGAAACCAGCGCCAGCGTGAGCTTTTCGGGATTGAAGGAAACCGCCGATCAGGTGCTGGCCGTCTTTAAGGATGTGCTCACCAATCCGGAATTCCGCCAGGATAAGCTGGATCTGAGCCTGACGCAATACCGCAGCGCGATTGCACGTCGCAATGACGATGCGGGCGATATTCCGGGTCGTGAGCTGGCGCGGATTCTGTATGGTCCGGAGACGCCTTATGGATGGCAGCCGGAGTACGAGGATCTGGCGCGGATTCATCGCGAGGATCTGATCGCGTTCTACCAGCGGTTCTATTTCCCCAAGAACATCATGCTGGCGCTGTACGGCGATTTCATCACTGCCGACATGCACGACAAACTCGAGAGGCTGTTCGCGGACTGGAAAGTGGAGAAGCCTCCCGCACCGCCTATCCCGGCGGTTACGGCCAAGCCGGCTCCCGGAATTTACTTCGCACCCAAAGACGATGTGACGCAGACGTTCTTTTCCATCGGACACTTAGGCGGCACTTTACGGGATCCTGATTATCCGGCGCTGCAGGTGGCGGCAAATATCCTGGGCGAGGGCTTCAGCAGCAGATTGATTTCGCAGATCCGGACCAAGCTGGGGTATGCCTACAGCGTCGGCGCGTCGTGGGCGGCGGGCTACGATCACCCTGGTATGTTCCGCATCGGCGGCAGCACGAAATCGATGACGACGGTGGAAACTGTGGAGGCTATTCGAACTGAGCTCGATAAGCTGCGCACGACCGAAGTCACCGAGAAGGAACTGAATGAAGCCAAGCAGGCGGTGCTCAACAGTTTCGTGTTCTTCTTCGACAGCCCAGCCAAGACGCTCAACCGCGTGATGCGCTACGAGTATTACGGATACCCCAAGGATTTTCTGTTCCAGTATCAGAAGGCGATCGCGTCGGTGACGCGCGCGGACGTGCTTCGTGTGGCCAAGGAAAATATTCATCCGGACGAGCTGTCGGTGGTGATGGTGGGGAATCCCAAGGAACTCGGCAAGCCACTCACGGCGTTAGGGAAAGTCAGCGAATTGGATTTGACGATTCCGGAACCCAAGCAGGAGCTGGCCAAAGCCGATCCGGCGAGCCTTGCGCGCGGCAAGCAAATGCTCCAGCGGGCACAGCAGGCCATGGGCGGGGCGGACAAACTGGCTGCAGTGAAAGATATGACGCACACGCTGGAGCTCGCGCTGGAACCCGCGGCGGGCGGATTCAAAGTACAGCAGGTAAGCATGTATCTTGCGCCCAACCAAGTCCGGCAAGAGCAGACGCTTCCGTTCGGCAAAGTGATCGTTTATTCCGACGGCAAGTCCGGATGGCTGTCCACGCCCCAAGGCGTGCAGGCGATGCCGGCAGAAGTTCTGAAGCAGACACAGGGCGTTATTTTCAGGCAACATTCCGCCTTGATGCTTTCCGATCGCGATCCTGCCCGCACGGTGAATGCAGTGGCGGAAAATGCCGTCGAAGTCTCTGACGCGAACGGCATGAGCGTGCGGATCGAGTTCGATCCGGCTACAGGTTTGCCGACGCGGGAAATCTACACGGAGCCGGGCCAAAGCGGCGCTCCGGCTCAAACCACCGATATTTTTTCGGACTGGCGCGAAATAGCTGGTATCAAATTGCCGTTCAAAGCGATCCAACTGGAGAACGGTATGAAGATGCTCGAAATGTCGGTTTCCGAATACAAGATAAACACCGGGTTGGTTGCCGCGGAGTTGAGTAAACGGCCATGAAGCGGCTTCTACTGATTTTTTCAGCGACGGCCGCGTTGCTCAGTGCGCAGGGGATTGAGGCGCGCGGACGCAAGATAGTGGACGACGCGCTCGCGGCTCTGGGCGGGCAGAAGTTTCTGAATATGCAGGATCGCATCGAAACGGGTCGCGCATATTCTTTCTTTCACGACCAGTTGAGCGGACTGTCGGTCGCCAGAATCTACACGCGCTACATCCCGGTCGCCCCAGATCGCACGGGCATCGATCTGGGAATACAGGAACGGCAGGCTTTCGGAAAGAAGGAAGACTACTACGTGTTGTTTCGCCAGGAGGGAGCGTGGGAGGTCACATTCCGCGGTCCCAAGGAGCTGGAAACAGATCGTATCCAGCGTTATCACGACACCACGCTGAATAACTTCTTCTATATCCTGCGTCAGCGGCTGCACGAACCCGGGCTGATTTTCGAGTCGCGCGGTTCGGACGTGATCGAAAATCTTCCGGTGGAAGCAGTGGATATCACCGATTCGCAGAACCGCGTGGTGCGAGTGTACTTCCACCAGACGACCAAGCTGCCGGTGCGGCAATCGTGGGTGTCCCGTGATCCGGTAACTAAGGAGCGCGAGGAAGAGGTCACCCGGTTTTCCCGTTATCGTGAAACGAACGGCATCCAGTGGCCCCAGCAGATGGTGCGGGAAAGAAACGGTGAGAAGACCTACGAGATTTTTTCCGAATCGGTCAGTGTGAACCAGGGGCTGGCGGAGGGCCTGTTCACTGTGCCGAATCCGGAAACGAGACCGGATCGTCCGCAGAAGAAGTAGCGCCGATTACCGAATCGGCGCGAAGGTTGAAAACTTTCCCCACGCGCTCCAGAAGCGTTTGCTGGGTAAACGGTCGGCGGATCTCCCGCGGGGATGATTCCGGCAGGTCCACCATGGTCAAAGATTCGAGAGCGGGGTGCCGGCTTCGAAGCATCTCCAACAGAGGGGTTGCGTCCGCACTATCGGCAATCAGCAGATCCAGCGAGCCTTCATGCACCTGCCCGAGAGCCGACGCCTCATCGCGGTCCGACGCTTCCAGCAGATTGTACCCGGCCGATTCGAAGAAATTGTGCAGCTGCGCCCGGACGCGGTCGCGCCCGTCTACCAGCAGGATGGTGAAAGCCTGCCCGGGAGTCGGCGCGCGATCTGAGAGCAGCAATTCCTCGGTGTAACGGGGCAGAAGCAGTTCGATGCGGGTACCTCCAGGAACCACGCGAGCGGTGAGATAGCCGCCATGCTCGGTCGCAATGGAATGTGTCAGGGATAAGGCCCAAGCATCCGGACTGGCGCCAACAGGATTGGCCTGGCTGCTGCCGGCCGGGTCGAACAGATGCTCCAGATCGCACTCCGGAGCGGCATAGTCGAAACTGACGGCAGCGAAGCTAGCCAGTGCGCCATGCTGGGGTGCTTCCGTACGGCTGGTTTGAATCAGCAGGCGGCCGCCTTCGGGCAGGATGGAGCAGGCGTGCAAAACCAGGTTCATGATGGCCCGCTCAATCTGGGCAGGATCCGCCTTGATGCGACCGGCCTCGGGAGCCGGCTGAATGGCCGTTACTACCCGCTGTCCGGCGATGGTTTCGATCATCCTGGACATGCGGCGCAATACGGCGTTGAGACTCACGATCTCCGGCTGCGTGGCCTGGCGAGTGCCCAAACCAGCCAGATTCTCGGTGACCTGCTCGGCGGCGATCGCGGCCTCACGGATTTCCTGGAGCGCCGACTGGGCCGGTGAATATCCCCCGAGGTGCTGAACCAACTGACCCGTCCGGCTGCGAATGGTCTGGATCAAGCTTGCATATTCGGTAGAGACCCGGCCTGCGAGGCGTCCCGCAGCTTCCATGCGTTGGGCTTGCCAGAGCTGACGTTCTTCCCATCGCCGCGCGCTGACGTCGCGCAGGGTAAGCACGACGCCCAGGGCTTCCGAGGACGATCTGACCGGCGCCACGGTGCCTTCGACGGCGATTTCGCGGCCGTCCTTCGAGATCAGGCGCAGTCCGCGGTCCAGGGCTACGGGCGCCCCGCGCAGAATGGCCAAGGGAGCGGGATCGCCCAGATCGTTTCCGGATTCTTGGTCCACCAGGCGAACCACGGATTCCAGGCGCTGGCCGATGCCGTTGGCGGTGGTCCATCCCGTGAGCGTTTCTGCGGCGTGGTTGAGAATGCGAATGCGGCCGCCGATATCGGCCACTACGATGGCATCCGCCACCGAAGCCAGGGTGGTCCGAAGCCAAGCTTCCTGCTGCTCCAACTGGCTTTCCATCCGATGTTTATAGACGGCCATCTCGATGGACGTATGCAGCGATGCCGGGCCGAGCGGTTTCACGATATATCCGAACGGTCCAGCGCTCTTGGCGCGTTCGAGCGTAGCGCGATCGGCGTGGGCTGTCAGAAATACCACGGGCACTCGATGGCGGGCACGAACTTCCTGCGCCGCCGCGATGCCGTCGCCTTTACCGTCGATGCGAATATCCATCAGAACAAGATCGGCCGCGCTGGCCTGCGCGATGGCTTCCTCGGCGGTCGCGACCGTTCCGACTACCTGATGGCCCAGGGCCTCCAGGCGAGTGGCGATATCGTGCGCAATCAGTCCTTCGTCTTCGACCACCAGCACTCGGTAGGAATTCGCAGATTGCATGCCGCTACCTTTCCGGAAACGACAAGTGGAACATTGTCCCGCTATTGCGCTTTAATTCCCAGGTGCCGCGCAACTGGCGGGCTAGGATTTCGACGATCTGAAGGCCCAGAGTTTTGCTTTCGCGGTCGCCGAAATTCTCCGGCATGCCGACGCCATCGTCGATCACGGCCAGTTCCATTCGGCTGCCGCGGCTGTGCGCCTCCACGCGTATGGATCCGGAGCGGTCCTGAGGGAACCCGTGCTTGAGGGCGTTGGAAATCAGCTCATTCAGGATCAGAAGGACGGGAATGGCCTGATCCACCCCCAGAACCGGCGGGCCATCATCGCCCGTATCGACCACGACCTGCCCGCGGATTCGGGACGGATCTACCCCGAAGGAGTTGAACAGGTTTCCCATCAGCAGACGGGCCTGCGGGGCGAGTTTCACTTCGCGGAGATCGGCCGCTCCATAAAGCTGCTCGTGAATCATGGCCATAGCTTCCACGCGATGCTGGCTTTCCCTGAGAACGTCGGCGGCGGCCTGGTCCTTGGTAGCCTGGGCCTGCAAGCGCAGCAGGCTGGCGACGATCTGGAGGTTGTTCTTCACGCGGTGATGAACTTCCTTGATCAGAACCTCCTTCTCAGCCAGCGATCGGGCCAGCCGGGCATGTTCCTCGCGGAGTTCGTGAATCAAGTCAATCTTCTGAGTGGCAATCACTTCCATCGTTATTCGGACAACTCTCCTCAGGATTTGGTGGGGGCACGGCGGCGTTTTTCTCCAGAGAATTGCGTGATAACATTCGGGCATGTTTCGAATCCTGGTTCTTGGGCTGCTTGCGGGAAGCGTGGTTCTGGCGGCGGATGTCACGTTTAATAAAGATGTGCTCCCGATCCTGCAGAAGAATTGCCAGAGCTGCCATCGGCCGGGCGAGATCGGGCCTTCATCGTTTCTGACCTATGACTCCACTCGTCCATGGGCTAAGGCGATAAAGACGGCAGTAGTGACGCGCAAGATGCCGCCGTGGTTCGCCGATCCGAAGTATGGCCATTTCGCCAATGACCGGCGGCTGAGCGATGCCGACGTCAATACGCTGTCGGCTTGGGCGGATGCGGGCGCGCCGGAAGGTGACGCCAAGAACAAGCCAGCTCCGGTCCAGTGGCACGAAGGATGGAATATCCAGCCGGACGTGATTTTCGAGATCCCGAAGCCTTACACCGTTCCTGCGACGGGGACTATCGAGTACACCTACTTCGTGATTCCGAGCGGATTCACCAAAGACACCTGGGTGATTGACGGTGAGGTTCGGCCCAGCAACCGGTCGGTTGTGCATCATGCCAGCGTGCACGTGCGTCCTCCGGGATCGCAGTGGATGAAAGACGCCAAGCCAGGCGAGCCGTACGTCCCGCCGCATAGCGCTCCGGGCGCTCCGCCGCCCGCGGGCAACCAGAGTAACGAATGGCTACTGGGATACGTACCCGGCGTTCATGGCGAGTATTTCGATAAGGACCATCGCGCGGCCAAGCTGATTCCGGCAGGATCCGACCTGGTGTTCGAAATGCATTACACGGCAAACGGAAAAGCTGCGGGGATCGATCAGAGCAAGGTCGGCTTTGTGCTGGCGAAGAAGGCTCCGGAGAAGCGGCTGCTGACGGTTCCGGTGGCGGATATGAGCTTCACCATTCCTCCGGGCGATCCGAACCATGCGGGCCACGCCGAGGCGGAATTCAATCAGCCCGTGGAGCTGGTCTATTCGCAGCCGCACATGCACCTCCGCGGCAAGGACATGGATATCCACGTGGAGTATCCTACGGGCGAATCGCAGATGCTGGTGAGCGTCCCAAGATTCGACTTCAACTGGCAGCTGGTCTACTACGAAGATAAACCCAGGATGCTACCCAAGGGCACCAAGATCAAACTGGACGCGCACTGGGATAATTCGGCGAACAATCGCATGAATCCGGATCCCAAAGCGACGATCAAGTGGGGCGATCAGAGCTGGGATGAGATGATCTTCGCCTGGGTCGGCGTGGTGGTTCCGCCGGATGTGGATTTGGATAAGGCGATGGCGGTGCGCCGGGGGAACGCGGCGAATTCGAGTCTAGATCCATAGGTGGAGGGCGGGCTTCAGCCGGCGCGGGGCTTGAGCCCCGCAAATGCACTCGACCATCGAAACTCTTCTGGATTGGTAACCAACGCCGCAGTGACGGGATTCCATTCGATGTACCGCCGAATTTGCGAGAACTCCTTCTCCGTTCGGACTAAGTGGTCGAAGTACTCTTCCTGCCAGAATGGCTTTCCAGCACGTCCCAAGAACTGGTTTGCCGTGCGCGCGGCGGTCCCTTTGACACTTCGGATGAGAACGGGAAGAGGAACCCGTGGCGTCCACAGGACATGGATGTGATTTGGCATGACGACGTAAGCGTGAAGCGAACATAGACCCTTACCGTCCGCTGCGCGCAACTGCTGCGATACTAGGTCAGCGATTTCGGGCCGACGAAGGTAGACGGGTCCACTGCGAGCCGTGTCGAGTAGTCGATCGACAGCGATGAAGGCTTTTCCGGAAGTGACCTGCTCGCGAGCGAAGGGGCGCTCCTGTGGGAGGCTTCCCCAGAGTCGCCAAGTGACGAAGACGGGCGATCCCGGAACATCCAGGTGGGGGACGCGGCGACGATACTTTCTCACCTCGGTATAGTGCAGCGAGAATAGAATCAGTCTCAGACAAAATGCGGGGCGCAAGCCCCGCGCCGGCTAAAGCCCGCCCTCCAACCGTCCGGCGAAAAGTTATCCTCTTACCTCCACTCCGGCCCACTCTTCCACCGTCTTGACGATGGTGGTGAAATCGGCGTCGCCTCCCTGGCGAAGCGCCGTGATCGCCAGCAACTCCCGGATTGCGTTGCCGCAAATCATGGGAACGCCCAGTCCCGCGGCTTCATCGGTGCACAGCTTTATATCCTTCAACAGCAGGCCGATAGCAAAGCCGAAATCGAAGGTGCGCGGCAGAATCGATTTGGGGAACTTGTCCACCGAAGCGCTGTTGCGACCAGTGCCGGAGTTGATGACGTCCAGCATCACGTGCGGATCCAGACCGCCTTTGGCGCCCATCACCATTACTTCCGAGGTCACGGCGAGTGCGGCGGCGGACAGCATGTTGTTCGCCAGCTTCATCAACTGGCCGGATCCGGGGCGCTCGCCCAGGAAAAAGATCTTGCCGATCGGTTCGAGCACCGGACGCACCCGTTCGACCAGAGTGTTCGGGCAGGCGAGCATTACGGCCAGCGTTCCTTTGCGCGCGCCGCCCACGCCTCCGCTGACAGGAGCATCGACAGCAGTGATGCCTTTGGCGGCCAGCGCCGAAGCGATTTCCGCCGCGACCTTGGGACCGGTTGTCGAAACGTCGATGAAGATCTTCATCCCCCCTGCGGATGCAATCTCCAACGCGACTTTTTTGACGATATCCGGCGTGGGAAGACTGACCAGGACGACTTCCGCCGTCGAAGCTACGTCCAGGGGCGACTTAGCGACTTGTGCGCCGAGCGCTGCAAGCGGTTCGATCGCCGCGGCGTTGGTGTCGTAAATGGTCAGCTCGAAACCGGCGGCGAGCAGATTGCGCGCCATCGGATCGCCCATGCGGCCGACCCCGATGAAGCCTAAACGTTCCTTCGCCATTACTTCTTGTCCAGTTCCGCGAACACCTCTTTGGCTGAGCGGAACGCATCCACGGCGGCGGGGACACCACAATAGACACCGGTTTGGAGAAGAATCTCGCTAATTTCTTCTCGGGTGACGCCATTGGTGAGCGCCCCCTTAATGTGCATCTTCAACTCATGCGGCCGATTGAGCGCGGTGAGCATAGCCAGGTTCAGCATGCTGCGCGTTTTGCGCGGCAACCCGGGACGCGTCCAACAGGCTCCCCAGCAATATTCGGTGACGAATTCCTGCAGGGGACGGTTGAAATCGTCCGCGCTCGCGATGGCGTTTTCGACGAACTCCTTGCCGAGAGTCGCCTTGCGTACTTCTAATCCTGCCTCGTACAATGCTTTGTCCATTGTCAGATCATAACAAGATGGAACCGGATACTTATGAAATCTATGCCGTGCGTTACGCCCATCATGCGCGGCGAGCCAGCGAGAATTTTCTAGGAGGCGATCCGCACGACGGACCCATGCCCATCGACTTCTTCGTGTGGGCCATTGTGGGAGAGAAACAAACGTTCGTTGTGGATACGGGTTTCAATCCGGCGATGGCCCGCAAGCGCCAGCGCGAACTGCTGCGGACACCGGCCGAGGGGCTGAAGCTGATCGGTATCGAACCGGACAAAGTGCGTGACGTGATCGTCACTCACATGCATTACGATCACGCCGGATGTCTGGATGAATTTCCGGCGGCGCGCTATCACGTACAGGATCGCGAAATGGCGTTCTGCACCGGACGCCACATGTGCCACGGCGTCACGCGGTTTCCGTTCGAGGCTTCCGACGTCACGTCGATGGTCCAACGGGTCTTCGAAGGCCGCGTGGCATTTCACGATGGCGATGACGAACTGGCTCCGGGGATTACTCTGCACCACGTAGGCGGGCACTCCATGGGCTTGCAGGTGGTGCGCGTGAGAACGCGGCGCGGGTGGGTGGTGGTGGCATCGGATGCGAGCCACTTCTACGCCAACATGGAACAGGGGCGGCCCTATCCGATTCTGTACAACGTGGGTGAAATGCTGGAAGGGTTCGATACAATACAAAGACTGGCCGAGTCGCCACGACACGTCATTCCCGGCCACGATCCACTGGTAATGACACGCTACCCGGCCGCGAAATCCGGCTTGGAAGGCATCGTGGTGCGGCTGGACGCAGATCCCATAAATAAATAATGTCAGTCAAACATAAAGTAACGACGCTAGATCCTAAAGTGAATCCGGCGGTGGTTTATCGGATGGAGATTCGCCAATCCGGCATACACGGCCGGGGCGTGTACGCGGCGGAATCGATTCCCGCCAACCGCAAGGTGATCGAGTACACGGGCGAGCGCATCAGCGCAATCGCCTGCGAACGGCGCGGGCACGGAGACTGCACGTACTATTTTTCATTGGACCGCTATTGGGTGCTGGACGGCTCGGTGGGCGGCAGCGGTGCGGAATACATCAACCATAGCTGCGGTCCCAACCTGATATCCAGGATCATGAAGGGCCACATCCTGTACATGAGCCTGCGAAGGATTCGCGCGGGCGAAGAACTTACAGTGGATTACCACTTCTCCAAGAATGAGGAAACCACTCCGTGCCACTGCAACACAAAGAACTGTCGAAAGACGATTAATCTTTCGTGACGTCTGTCGAGTTACCTGCACCCTTGGGCGTCGACTTACCGGGTGCTCGCTTTGAGTTGGTATTGGCTTCCACCGGGGCAGGAGGAGGCGGCGCGGGCGTCCGGAGACCGGAAGTCATGGCTACAGCCGCTATGAAGGCAGTGTGCGACCACTTCGAAACGAATTCGTGCTGCCAGATCACCACCCAGAAGAATGCGGCGGCCAGAACGATCCACCAGATCTGGAAGTCTCCGCGCTGTGCCATACTTCATTCTCGCGCGAGGATGGCTGCGGCACAAGCAGTACGATCCGCATAGTACCGGTAGGCCTAGGCCCTGGGTCTTTGACCGGCATCATCCGGGCCGAAATGCTGTAAAATCTGATGCATGTTGTCCGCAATGACCCGGGAACAGTTTCAGCCGCGAGAGGTCCACAAGATCGAGGAAACGGGCCTTTCGAACGGCATGCTGACAGAGCTGTGCCTGAAGCACATATTCTTCGAGGGGCAGGTTTTGCTGCGGACCCTGGCGGACCGCACCAAGCTGAGCCCCGGCGTCATACTGGCGCTTTTCCGGCAGTTCCAAAAAGAACAACTGGTGGAAACCCATGGCATGGTGGGCGAGGACTACGAAATCTCGCTAACCAACAAGGGCCGGGCCATGGTGGATGTCGCTCTTAAAAAAGGGCAATATGCGGGACCAGCCCCCGTGACCCTGCCGGCTTATAACCAGGCTGTCGCAAAACAGGGAATCCCGCTGAAGCCGTCGCTCGAACGGCTGCGGGCCGCTATGAGCGACCTGGTGCTACCAGATCATGTGATCCACGAATTGGGAACCGCGCTGCTGACGGGCGGCACCATCATGCTGTACGGAGAAACTGGACTCGGTAAGACCAGCATCGCCGAGCGGCTGCACCGGGTTTTCGAAGACTACGTATATATCCCGTATGCCATCGAAGTGGGCAGCCAGATCATCACGGTATTCGATCCGTTGATGCACGTCGCCGTGGAGGATGAATCGACTCACGGGGATCCGCGCTGGGTGCTGTGCCAGCGGCCGATGGTGAAAGTGGGCGGCGAGATGCGGTCCGAGATGCTGGATCCGCACATGGACGACGTCACGCGCATCTGCACGGCTCCCTTGCAGATGAAGGCCAACAACGGCATTTTGCTCATCGACGATTTCGGACGCCAGCGCGTTTCCCCGCGCGAGCTGCTGAACCGCTGGATCGTGCCGCTGGATCGCCGTAAAGACATCATGTCGATGTGGTCCGGCGTCAGCTTCGAGATCCCCTTCGAGCTGGTCGTGGTATTCGCCACCAACCTCACGTTGAGCGATCTAGCCGAGGAAGCCTTCCTGCGCAGGCTGAAGAACAAGATCAAGATGGAGGCTATGCCGCCGGAGCTGTTCGACGAGCTGGTCCGCAGAGTGTGCCGCCAGAAAAACTTTACAGTGGAACCGGGCGCCGAAGAATATTTGCGCGTCTCCTGCGCAGCGCACTCCTCCACAGGGCTCCGGGCATGTTATCCGGAGGACATCGCCAGCACTATCTCTGGAATGGCCAGCTTCGCCCAGCGCACCCCTAAGATGGACAAGCCCAGCATTGATGCGGCCATGAAGGTTTACTTCATCCACTAGTACGCTGTCCCGGCGGTATTGTAAACGCTATCTCCCCCGCCCTCACGGGACGGGGCTTAGCCCCGGGCGTCAGTCCGGGGGATTTGCACGCGCGTATTGCCAGTGAAATGACCGAGACGGCTTACTAGGCGTTCTTCGAGTGAGATAGAATGAACCGGACCGTCGCGCGTGGAGGCGCATTTCCATGAAGATCGCCGCACAAAAAGCTCTTGCTGTCATGCTGCTGGCGCTGCCCTTGGGTGCTGCATCATCGGTACCTTCCGCTAAGCCCGAGGACGTCGGAGTTTCTTCCGAGCGTCTGCAGCGCATCACCCAGATGGTCCAGCGCCGCATCGCCGCCGGTGAAATGTCGGGCGCGGTGACCATTGTGGCGCGCAAAGGCAAAATCGTGCACTTAGAAGCGCAGGGCGTGCTGGATCTGGAATCGAAGAAACCCGTCGCCAAGGACAGCATGTTCCGGGTGGCTTCCATGACGAAGCCGGTTACGGGCCTGGCGATCATGATGATGATCGAAGAGGGCAAGGTCCGGCTGAACGATCCGGTTTCACGGTATATTCCGGAGTTCAAGAATCTTAAAGTGGCTGTCGCGCAGCCGAACGCAGGACGAGGGGCTGCAGCACCTGCTCCGGCTGCTCCCGGTGGACGCGGAGCTGCGCCGAATTTCTACACGGTTCCGGCGGATCGCGAAGTCACGGTGAAAGATCTGCTGACGCACGTATCCGGCCTAGCCAGCGGAACCCTGAGTAACAGCTCGATACAGAATCCCGCCATTTCACGTAAGCCCACGGACAAGCTGGCGGACTACATTCCGCGTCTGGGTGCGTCTGCGCTCGAATTTCAGCCGGGATCGCGCTGGGCTTACAGTGCTCAAGCGGGATTCGACACGCTGGGCCGGATCGTCGAGATCGCATCAGGCATGCCGCTGGATCAGTTCTTTCGGCAGCGCATTTTCGATCCGCTGGGCATGAAGGATATCTCCTTCTGGCCATCGGAACAGCAATGGCCGCGGGTGGCGAGCGTCTATACGCGCGGAGCGAACGGCCTGCAGAAGAATCAGAATCCCAATGGGATGTCCAGCCAGGTTTACTTCATGGGCTCGGGCGGACTGATCAGCACCGCCGAGGACTACATCCCGATGGGCGTGATGCTCTCCAACGGCGGTCAGTTGAACGGCAAACGTTTGCTGAGTCCCAAGACAGTGGAGATGATGCGGGCGGTGCACGTATCCGACACACTTCCGGGCCGCCAGCCGGGCGAAGGCTACGGATTGAGCGTCCGTGTGGTGAATGATCACGCCAAGCGCGGCACACTGCTGTCGGACGGCAGCTACGGATGGTCGGGTGTGTACGGAACGCACTTCTTTGTGGATCCGAAAGAGCAAGTGGTTGGAGTGCTGCTGGTCCAGACCTCGAATCAGGAAGTGAATCTGGATTTCGAGAACATGGTGATGCAGTCGATAATTGAGTAAATGATGCGAAGCGCCCTCTGTCTCTTGCTGCCTGTCGCTGCGTTTGCGCAAACGCCGCCGCAGAACATTATGCCGCTGATGCAGGAGATCGTTCAGGCGCTGGGAGTGCAGTGCGAATACTGCCACTCGGCCCCGCGCGGCAGCGGCTTGGCTGAGCCTAAGAAAGACATCGCGCGGCAGATGATCGCGATGACGCGCGAGATCAATACTCGCGTGCAAACAGCGACCGGCAAAACAGCAGATGCAGCGCAGGTAAAGTGCGTCACCTGCCATCGCGGCGTGCCGATTCCCAAACAGCTTTCCGAAATCGTCACGCAGACGCTGCGCGAGAAGGGCGTGACGGCCGCAGCCGAACAATATCGCGATCTGCACAAGAACTTCTATGGGCGAGCCGCGTACGATTTCGGCGAAGACACGCTCATCGGTGTCGCACAGCCGTTGGCGGCGGGGAAACCGGACGACGCCATCGCGCTACTCAAGCTGAATCTGGAGTTTTATCCGCAGTCGGGCAAGACCTACGGGGCGATCGGATACGCGTACACGCGCAAGTATGACGATCCCACTGCGATCACGTATTTCGAAAAGGCTGTCGAGCTGGATCCGACCAACGGCGTTATCCGCGGGCAGCTGGAACAGCTGAAGATGTACCAGCGCCGGAAGTAGCCGCCGCCCAGGGTTTGCTGAGCCATAACCACAACAGCGTTCCCACCAGCGGCAGCAGGCTCATGGAGATGAACGTCGCGGCGTACCAGTGGCGATCGAACCAGGCTCCGTAGACCGGCTGGATCACGGCCTGCACGGCGCCCCACGATCCCGATCCGATTCCCGCAACCATGCCGACGCGACCCGCGGGAAAGATGCGGGAGCCGACGCGCAGTGACATCACCACGAAGCCATCCGCAATGAACGTCGACCAGCAGAACAGCGCGATGGCGACGACCCACGAGCTGGTCAGCGTCATGAACGCTGTCGGCAGCGAGAGAATCGTCAGCAGAACAAAGATGCGGATGGGGCGTGGATCGTTGGCTGCATAGCGATCGGCTACCCAACCCCAGAAGAAGTATCCGGCTTCCCATCCGAGCATGGGGATCCACAAAACATGGCCCAGTTCGGTTTGAGACAAGCCCAGCGCGCGATTCAAATAGAGCGGGCTCAAGTAGGCCGCGACGCCCAGAGCCAGGCCGCCTAGCCCGAAGCCGGCGACGACAACCCAGAGACGTCGCTCACGCAGATCCGGCCACTGGATTTTCAGCGACCCGCGACCTTGCGCGCCGGAGGACTGTCCGGGAAGAAACGGCGAGCGGGCGATGCGCCACCACAGAATCAGCCACAGCACACCCAAGAATCCGGTCAGCAGGAAAGCGAATCGCCATCCGTAGTGCGCGGCAATCGGCGTGATTAATGGCGGCGTGATCAATGCTCCCATCGACGCTCCGCTGTAGCCGAGCGCTAATCCGCGCGATTGCTTCTGGGGCGGTAATGCTTCGGTCGCGGTCCGCAGGGCTCCGGGAAATGCCGCGCCTTCGCCGAAACCGAGCAGAGCGCGAGCTACAGCGAATCCGACCAATCCGCTGAGCCAGGCGTGCGAAACGCTGGCGAGAGTCCAGATGACGACCGCGATCAGCATGCCGCGCCGCAATCCGATGAAATCGAGGAGCGATCCGCACACCGGGTTCATGATCATGTACGTGAAGGAGAACGCCGAAACCGCCCACGTGTAGTCGGATGCCGTCATGCCGGTCTCGGACAGAATGGTGGGCGACAATGCGGCCAGAACCTGCCGGTCGATGTACCCTAGCAGGGTGCACAGCATCATCGTGGTGGGCGCCACCCACATGCGCCATCCTGGAGCGTATGGACTCATTACGGTCCCGGTCAGTCTAGCATGAGCCCCGCAGATCGTATGAATGTGTCGGATTGGATTGGGAAAACCGAGACGCGGTCGGACGTTGTGACGCCGGGACCAATCGCGGCATTGTCGGCGACGCTGGATCGCGAGGATCCGCCGCCGCAGACCGGCGACGTGTTGCCGCCGCTCTGGCACTGGCTGTATTTCCTGGATCGGCATCGGCAATCGGAACTGGGTTCGGACGGCCACGGGCGGCGGGGCGGATTTCTGCCGCCGATTCCCTTGCCCCGTCGGATGTGGGCAGGAGGGCGCTTCGAGTTTCATCATCCTGTTCGAGTTGGCGAGCAGATTACTCGCGTGAGTCGGATCATCGACATCAAGGAGAAATCGGGTCGAAGCGGGCCGCTCGTTTTCATCCTGGTGCGGCATGAGATTTCGAATGATGAAGGATTCGCGTTCAGCGAGGAGCACGATATCGTCTATCGTGACCATGGACCGGCGGGGCCGGTGCAGCCCGCGCCTGCAGGGGGCGTGTGGGAACGCGTTATCAAACCAGACGATGTGTTGCTGTTTCGCTACTCGGCCCTCACGTTCAATGGGCATCGGATCCACTATGATCGCCGCTACGCGACGGAGGTCGAAGGGTATCCAGGCTTGGTGGTGCACGGTCCGCTGATCGCGACGCTGTTGATGGATTTATTGCGGCGAAACGAATCGAGTGCAAACGTGGCGCGATTCAGTTTTCGTGCGGTGAGCCCGCTATTCGATACGGGGCCGTTTTCGGTTTGCGGGAAGCCGGAAGGTGGCGCGGTCCAGTTGTGGGCGAAAGAAGCCGCCGGCAATTTGGCGATGACGGCAGAAGCGTTAATCGGCTAACAAATCTCTTTGGCGTTTAATACGCTGGTCGCGATCTTTAGCGAAGCGCTGGATGCCCGCAAAGATCGACTTGGGATCGAGATGCGCTTCGGCGATCACCTCGGCTTCCAGGCCCCCGGTGAGCCACTGGTTGTCCCAATCGGATGTGAGCGAATACTCGTCGGTGAGCGGGCCTACGTTGCGGAGCGGCCAGACTCGACGCGTACCTGTGCTGACCACCATCAGGTCGGTATAAGCTTCCGGAGGCAGAACACTTTTCCGATATGACTCAGGTTGGCGATCGAACAACTCTTCGCTGATGGCCGCAACGACTTTCACGTTGATCCCGGCTTCTTCGAGCTTCGGCAGCGTGCTCACCAGGTTCACGGTGGAACTCGATCCTTGGGTCAGCACGTATCCGTGGCGAGGTTTGCCCGGCGTGAAATCGCGAATCACATAAAAGCCTTTCGCGGCGGCCAGCAGATCGGTATCGGCGAACTTGCTGCGATCGGCAACCGGGAAATCGGGACGAGCCACTTCGAGCGTGATGATTCCGACTTTGGCTTCGCGCGCGGCAATCTCCGCAGCAGCGAAATACGCAGGCGCCACGTCGTTGTAATCCCAGAAATTCAGGTGAATGGTCTGGCCGCGCGGGAACAACTTCCACACCTGCGGCGCGAAGATTCCGAAGTGTGTGCGCCCGTCGGCTGCGGTTTCAGGACCCGAGTGCGCCACCAGAATATGGAGCACGCCCATGCGGAACTTGCTGTCCTGATTCTGCTGGCTCCAGACGCGCGCGGGCGTGTACATCAGAGGCGTGAAGGCTCCATAGGTGCCGCTGATGGCCCACACTCCCGCGAACTTCTCAGGATCAAGAGACGCATTCTGTCCAACGAGGCCGATGGCAGTAGAAGCGTTCCCAGCTTCCTGGATCGCGGCTTTTAAACGCGTTCCCAGCGGGTTGGTCTCAGGATCGTAATGGCCCCAGAAGCCGCCGTGCTCCAGGTTGATGGATTCCGAAAGGTCCGCCGCGATGGTCAGGAAACGGTTCTCAGTGACATAGTTCATCCACTTGACGATTTCCGAAATGCAGCGCCGTGTACC
>Ga0207674_10002434_pt1 | contig 23505 bp, 19 predicted proteins | sample KBSCornC72_FD_184303 | JGI IMG/M metagenome (GOLD analysis project Ga0207674, IMG submission 184303) | Corn rhizosphere microbial communities from Kellogg Biological Station, Michigan, USA - KBS Corn C7-2 (SPAdes) (version 2) | ecosystem: Host-associated > Plants > Roots > Rhizosphere > Soil ...
TCGGCCACTCCGAAGGAATGGCATGAGCATCAAGAGCGACAAGTGGATCCGCCGCATGGCCGAGCAGCACGGGATGATCGAGCCGTTCGAGCCGGGCCAGGTGCGGCACGCGCCCGACGGTCACCGCATCGTCAGCTACGGAACGTCCAGCTACGGGTACGACATCCGTTGCGAGGTGGTCGGCGAGGGCGGCACCGCGGCACTTGCCGACAACCCGGGCGTGATCGTGCGCAGCGGCGGCCGCTTCGGCGGCGCCGTGCCCGTCGACTGGCGGCAGCGCTTCGTGCGGGCCTACGACGGCGAGTTGCAGGACTGGCTGGACGCGGTCGCCGCCGGCACCACGACCGGCCCGAGCGCCTGGGACGGTTACGCCGCGACGGTCGTGGCCGAGACGGGCCTTTCGGCGCTGCGCACCGGCGAGCGGGTCGCGGTCTCGCTCGGCTCCAAGCCCGCGCTGTACGAATCGGGCCTGGCGGTGGCGTCATGAAGGTGGCCGGCGGAGCCGGTGCCCATGTGGTCGCGGCCATACGCCGATCTTGCAGTTGTGATGCCGACCAAACTCGGGCAAATAACCGCGAATACCAGCGCCACAACTGCAAGATCGACGCACCGCAGCCGTCACCTTCCTCGCCGATCTTGCAGCTACCGTCCGAGCTTTCGCCCCTCTTTGGTCGACTTTGCCGGGCAGCGCGACTGCAAGATCGGCGTATAGCCGCGAATAGAGGCCAGGTCAGGCGTGCTCCCGGACCACCCCGCAGCCGCTGAGGAAGCCTCTGCGACCGGTGGACGCGCCGGCGACGGGTGGAGTCACGGCGCTCTCCCTCCGGTTGGACGCTGATGCGCGAACGGGGGTGCCAAGTGAATGCGCTGTGTTTTACAGTTAGTTCGTCTAGCAACTAAACAAATCAGTCGACCGGTATCGCCCTCACAAGACGGCCGGGTCGACCATCGGATCCACCTCGCCCGATGGGGCATGATGGTGGGCCTACCACGCCAGACAGGCCGAACCATTGATCACGACGCAGCACGGGCCGCAGCCCGCTGACTTCGCCGACGTGCGGGCGACGAACCTCGCCGTCGTCCTGCGCCACGTTCGCGACCACGCGCCCTGCTCGCGGGCGGACATCGCGGCGGTCACGGGGCTGAACAAGGCGACGGTGTCCAGCCTCGTCGCCGACCTCATCGAGCGCCGGCTGGTGCGCGAGTCCGGGCTCACCGAGCGGCGCATCGGCCGGCCAGCCACGATGCTGATGCTCGACGGCACGAGCCACGCCGGGCTCGGCGTCACGATCGGCGCGGGCCAGGTGACCGCGGTGGGCCTCGACCTCTCCGGCGAGCAGGTGCTCTCGTGGCGCCGGGCGATCCACGCCGGCGGAGCCGGCTCGGCCGCCACTGCCGGCGGCGCGGGGCCGGCGGGCCCCGGCAGGCTCATCAGCGCCGTGGCCGCCCTCGTGGGCCGGGCCGCGACCCGCATCGCCGCCGGCGGCCGCACAGTGCTCAAGCTGACCGTCGGCGTGCCCGGCCTCGTCGACGGCGACGGCGTGGTGCGCCTCGCCGGCGAGCTCGGCTGGCGCGACGTCGACCTGCGTGGCGAGCTGGTCCGGGCGCTGCGCAAGCCGGGCTACGACGTCGCCGTCGACAACGACGCGAACCTCGCGGCCCTGGCCGAGCACCGGTTCGGCGCGCACGCCGGTACCGCCAACCTCATCCACGTGACGAACGCCGGCGGCGTCGGTGCCGGCCTGGTGCTCGGCGGCCGGCTGGTCCGCGGCGGGCTCGGCCTCAGCGGCGAGCTCGGGCACGTCGAGGTCGAGCCCGGCGGCCCGCCGTGCCCGTGCGGGCGGCGCGGCTGCCTGGAGGCGGTGGCCGGCGCGGCGGCGATCGTCCGGCGGGTGCGGCCGGAGGCGTTCGCCGACGGTGCTGGGCCCGATCTCGCCGCCGAGGTCGACGAGGTGGTGCGCCGGGCCCGCCGGGCCGACCGCACGACGCTCGCCGTGCTCGGCGACGCCGGTCGCGACCTGGGCCGCGCGCTGGCCGTCGCGGTGAATCTGCTCAATCCCGAGGTGGTGGCGCTGGGCGGACACTTCGTGCCGCTCGCGCCGTGGCTGTTGCCAGCCGCCGAGGACGAGCTCGCCGCCCGCGCCGTCGCGCCCGACGCGGGCGGGTGCCGGCTGGTCGCGTCGGCTCTCGGTGCCGACGCGGCCGCCATCGGCGGCGCGGCGCGGGCGCTCGACGACCTCGACGCCGGCCTGCTGCCCCCCAACGCGGCACGCTAACGTATCGATCGAGGGCGATCCGGAGGCTTGACTGGGAGCGCTCCCAATGCGAGCCTCGATGCGGCGCACCACCCCCGCCGCCCCGCTCGATTCCGCCCGATTCGAGCGGCGTTCTCGACGCGTTTCGAACGACGATCGTCGCTGCATGGTCGCCGGGTCGTCGAAGCGCTTCGACACCGGCTCGACACCGGCTCGGCACCGGCTCGACACCCCGAGGAGGCCTCCCGTGGACGCGATCCGGGACACCTACCGGGATCCCCACCGGCCCCTCGACGCCCGCGTCGGCGACCTGCTCGCCCGGTTGACGCTCGCCGAGAAGGTCGGGCTGCTGCACCAGCACCAGGCCGCCGTCCCGCGGCTGGGGATCGGCTCGTTCCGCACCGGCACCGAGGCACTGCACGGGCTGGCCTGGCTCGGCCCGGCCACCGTGTTCCCGCAGGCGCTGGGGCTGGCCAGCACGTGGAGCCCCGACCTGGTCGAGGCCGTCGGCGCGGCGGTGGGCGACGAGGTGCGCGGCTTCCACCACAAGGACCCGGACCGGGCCGGCCTCAACGTGTGGGCGCCGGTGGTGAATCCGTTGCGCGACCCGCGCTGGGGCCGCAACGAGGAGGGCTACTCCGAGGACCCGTGGCTCACCGGCGTCATCGCGACGGCGTACGCGTCGGGCCTGCGCGGCGACGATCCCCGGTACCTGCGCACCGCGCCGACGCTGAAGCACTTCCTCGGCTACAACAACGAGACCGACAGGTCCACCACGTCCAGCGGCCTCGGTCCGCGGGTGCTGCACGAGTACGAGCTGCCGGCGTTCCGCGCCCCGATCGCGGCCGGCGCGGCGGTCGCGGTGATGGCCTCGTACAACCTCGTCAACGGCCGGCCGGCGCACCTGAGCCCGCTCATCCGGGCCGAGCTGCGCGCGGCCGCCCCAGGCGACCTGCTGGTGGTGGGCGACGCCGGCGGCGTCACGAACATCGCGGGCGCGCAGGGTTACCACGCCGATCATCCGGCCGGGTTCGCCGCCGCACTGCGGGCCGGCGTCGACAGCTTCACCGAGGACGACGCCGACCCCGCGCGCACCGTCGACCGGATCGCGGCGGCGCTGGCGCGCGGCGACCTGACGGAGTCCGATGTGGACACCGCGGTGCGCCGGATTCTCGCCGTGCGGTTCCGGTTGGGGGAGTTCGACCCGCCGGAGCGCAACCCGTACGCGGCGATCACGGCCGAGGTCATCAACTGCGCGGCGCACCAGCGCCTCGCGCGGGAGGCGGCGCGGCGCAGCATCGTGCTGCTGCGCAACGACGGCCTGCTGCCGCTGGACCGCGCGCACGTCGGGCGGATCGCCGTGCTGGGGCCGCTCGCCGATACGCTGCACGTCGACTGGTACAGCGGCACGCTGCCGTACGCGGTCACGCCGCGGGCCGGGCTTGCCGACCTGCTCGGCGCGGACGCGGTCACCTGTCACGAGGGCGTCGACCGGATCGCGCTGCGCACCGCCGACGGGTACGTGACGGCCGGCGACGGCGAACCGTTGCGGTTGAAGGCTTCCGGTGCCGACGCTGCCGCCTGGTTCGACGTCGTCGACTGGGGTGGCGGCGTGGTGGCGCTGCGGGCGGCCGCCAATGGGCGGTACGTCGGGACGGAGGACGACGGCACGCTCGTCAACGACCGGATGGGGCCGGGCGGCTGGATCGTGCGCGAGACGTTCCGCCTCGTCGACGCCGGCGGTGGGGAAGCATTGCTGTACCACTGCGCCAGCGAAAGGTTCGTGCGTCTGCGTACCGGCGGCGTCCTGGTTGCCGATGCCGGATTCGGGCAGGCGTTGCGCGTCACCGTCGAACTGGTGGAAGACGGCGCGGCGGCCGCGGCAGCGGCGGCGCGCGCCGCGGACGCCGCGATCGTGGTGGTCGGCAACCACCCGATGGTCAACGGCCGGGAGACCGAGGACCGCGAATCCCTTGCGTTGCCGGCCGATCAGGCCGTCCTGATCCGCGCGGTGGCGGCGGCCAACCCGCGCACGGCGCTGGTGGTGGTGAGCAGCTACCCGTACGCGCTCGACCCGGTCGCGGCCGGCCTGCCGGCTGTCCTGTGGACCGCGCACGGCGGGCAGGAGCACGGCGCGGCGCTGGCCGACGTCCTGCTCGGCCTCGCGAACCCGAGCGGGCGGCTGACCCAGACGTGGTACCGGTCCACTGTGGAGCTTCCCGACCTGCTGGACTACGACATCATCGCCGCGGACGCGACGTACCAGTACTTCCGGGGCGAGCCGCTGTACGCGTTCGGGCGCGGCCTGTCGTACACCACCTTCGAGTACGCCGACCTGCGACTGTCGTCGCCCTCGGTGGCGGCCGACGGCGCCGTGACCGTTGATGTGGACGTCACGAACGCCGGTGCGCGGGACGGCGCCGAGGTGGTGCAGGTCTACACGCGACAGTGCCGGTCGCGGGTCAAGCAGCCGCTGCGGCGGCTGCGCGCCTTCGCCCGGATCGAGCTCGCCGCGGGGGAGCGGCGCACCGTCTCGTTCCCGCTGCGGGCGGCGGACCTCGCGATCTGGGACGTGACGCGCGGCCGCTTCCACGTGGAGCGCTCGCCGCATCAGGTGTTCGTGGGTGGCCTGTGCGCGACGCTGTTCGTGGCCGGGTGTGACATCCCGCCGCGCGACCCCGGCGTTCTGACGCGCGCTGTCGACCACGACGAGGCGGCCGGCGTCGCACTCGTCGACGCGTCCCCTGTGGACGGTGACGCGGTGCGCGCGGTGGAGCCCGGCGGCTGGGTGGCGTTCCACGACGTGGATCTGCGTGCCGGTCCCGGTGCCTGCCGGCTGAGCCTGGCCCGGGGCGCACCCGGCGAGGCGGCGGTGACGCTGCGGCTCGACGACCCGCTCGGCGGGCCGGTGCTCGCGACGGTGCGGGCCGCCTGCCCGGACGGTCGCTATCAGTGGTGCCCGGTGTCGGCACCGGTCGCCGGGGGCACGGGACGGCGCGATCTGTACGTCGTCTTCGACGAGCCGGGTACCGAACTGCGCGACCTCGTGTTCACCGATGACTGACTCCGGGGCGCCGGTCACGATCGCTGAGGTGGCCCGGCACGCCAATGTGGCGCCGAGCACCGTGTCCTATGTGCTCAGTGGCAAGCGGGCCATCTCCGCAAGCACCCGGCAGCGGGTGCTCGCCAGCGTGCGCGCGTTGGGCTACCACCCGAACGCCGGTGCGCGGGCGCTGGCGAGCAACCGGTCCAACGTCATCGCGCTGGTGCTGCCGTTGCGCGCCGGCATGCACGTGCCCGTGGTGATGCGCTTCGCGGTGTCGGTGGTGACGGCGGCCCGCCGGTACGACCACGACGTGCTCCTGGTGACCGCCGACGAGGGCCCCGACGGGCTGCGCCGGGTCGCGGCCAGCGCGATGGTCGACGGGCTCGTCCTGATGGACGTCGAGCTCGACGACCGCCGGATCCCCACGCTCCGCTCGCTGCACCGGCCGAGTGTCCTCATTGGATTCCCCGCCGACGCGACCGGCCTCACGTGCGTCGACCTCGACTTCCACCGCGCCGGGGCGGAGTGCGTGGCGCATCTGGCGGCGTTGGGGCACACCGATGTCGCGCTGCTCGGTGCGCCGCAGGCGGTGTACGAACGGGGCACCGGCTTCGCGCACCGCACCCGCACCGGCTTCCTGTCCGCGGCGCGGGCCGTCGGGATGCGGGCGGTGGCCGGGCCGTGCGGGGAGAACCCGGTGGCGGTGCGGGGCCGTATCGCGGAACTGGTGGCCGCGTCGCCCCGGGTGACCGGGCTGGTGGTCCACAACGAGGCGGCCGTCGAACACGTCCTGGTGACGCTGCGCGAACTCGGCCGCCGGGTACCGGGGGACATGTCCGTGGTGGCGATCTGTCCCGACGAGATGGCCGAGCGCGCCGACCCGCCGCTCACCTCGGTGCAGATCCCCGCCGAGGAGGTCGGCACGCGGGCCGTGGACCTGTTGATGCGCAAGCTGACCGGCGCCGAGGCTCCCGAGTCCACCCTGCTGCCCCCGGTCCTGACCGCCCGCGCCAGCACCAAGCCCCCACCGCCCTGATCGCGCCCCCCATGATCACGACGATCTTGCAGTTGTGGTGCCTCCCAAAGTGCCGCAGACAAGGGCGAATTGGGGCACCACAACTGCAAGATCAACGGAATGTTGCGGCTAGGCCAACCGCGCGGGCCTGGGCTAGCCGCACCGCCTCCCGGTCGCTGGCGTCGACGATGGCCGCTATGTGGGCGTCGGGGCGGAGTACCCACACCTCGCCCGGACGCATGCCCAGCGTCTCGGCCAGCGCGCCACTCGGGTCCAGGGAATGCACCCGCGCCTCCGAAAGGGTGCACACCCCGCGCCGGGCCAGCGCCCGCAGCCTCGTCTCGCCGCCGGCGGCCCGCGGGTCGACGGGGGCGTCGGGCACCAGAACGCCGGGCGCCGGCGGGTGAACCCCGCCCCGCGGCGGGCGCCCCGTGAACGGGCGGCCCGGGTTCGGGGTGGTCAGCGGCGAGTCGTGGTACCAGAACGGCTCCGCCAGCCGGCCGGAGTCCACCGCCGCCCGCGCGGCCGGGTCGGAGCCGGCCCGGGCCAGCACGTCGAGCCGGTGCGCCCGCTCCGCATCGGTCTGCGGCACCAGGAACCGCATCGTCGCCGACGTGACGTCGAGGTTCTCCCGCGCCGCCGCGTGCCGCTCGACGTGGTAGCTCTCCAGCAGCGACTCCGGCGCCCGTCCACTGTGGACCAGGGCGAGCTTCCACGCCGCGTTCTCCGCGTCCTGCACACCGGAGTTCAGCCCGCGCGCCCCGAACGGCGACATCAGGTGCGCGCTGTCGCCGGCGAGGAGCACCCGACCGACACGCATCCGCGGCACGACGCGCGCCGAGAACCGGTAGACCGAGCGCCAGACCACCTCGTACGGGCGCGCGCCGATGATCTGCCGGATCCGCCGGTCCAGGCCCCCGGTCGCCGCCGAGGAAGCCAGGTCGAAGTCCGGCGGCACCTGCCAGTCGATCCGGAACGTGCCCCCGGGGCAGGGGTGCACGAGCACCTGCCGGCCGGGGTTCCAATCCGGGTCGAAGTAGAAGCGCCGCTCGGTCTCCCAGCCTGGCAGGTCGGTGCGGATGTCGCAGATGAGGAACCGGTCGGCGAAGCTCTCGCCGTCGAAGGTCAGGCCCAGTTGCCCACGCAGGTCGTCGCAGCGCGGGCCGGCGCACACCAGCACGTGCGGTGCCCGCAGGACCACCCCGCCCGCGCAGGAAACGCGGACGCAGGACGCGTCCTGGTCCAACCCGACAACCGAGTGGTTCCAGCGCACGTCGATCAGTGGCTGGGCGGCGATGCGCTCGTCCAGGAGTTCCTCGGTGCGGGCCTGGGACACGTTCGCGAACGGCGGGAACGGAGACCGTCCACTGTCGACGAACTTCACAGCGAACAGTTCCCTGTCGCGGTAGTACGTGCGGGCGGTGCGCCAGGTGGTGCCCTCGCGCGCGATCGCAGCGCCGGCGCCGACCGCGTCCCAGATGTCGATGACGTCGCGCTGCTGCACGATCGCCTTGGACCCGACGGCATCGCGGGCCGGTCGGGCGTCGAGCACCACCACCGGGACGCCCCAGCGGGCCAGGAGCAGCGCAGCCGTCTGCCCCACCGGGCCGGCGCCGACGACGATCACCGCCGGCGTCAGCCCTGCATCGCCGCCCATACCTCGCGGTCCCGCTCGGCGGTCCAGATGCGCGGCCAGTCGACGCCGTCGAGTTCGTCCCAGAGCCGCTGCACGTTGAACGGCATGCAGTGCTCGAAGATGGGCCACTTGCCGAACGTCGGCGCGAGCGCGGCGTGCGCGGCCTCGAACGCCTCCCGTGGCGTGCCGCCGCGCGCGTGCACCGCGCTGGTGTGCTCCAGCATCGACGTCAGGAAGGCGCGGGTCTGCGCGATCGCGGCGGCCACGTCGGAGCGCCCGCGCGCCACGGCGCCGCGCCCGCCGATCAGCGCCTCCGCGCCGAACGCCGCCACGGCGTCCAATGTGGACGACGACCAGTCCCGGTGGAACGCGTCGCCGGTGTACAGCGCGGCCTGCGCCTCCACCAGGTCGCCGGCGAACAGGATGCGCCGCTGCGGCAGCCACGCCACGATGTCGCCGGCGGTGTGCCCGCGCCCGCAGTACTGCAGCACCAGGTCGCCGCGCCCGCCGCCGAGGTCGATCGTCATCCGGTCGGTGAACGTGACGGTGGGCCAGGTGAGCCCCGGAATCGACTCCTCGCCGGTGAACAGGCGGGGCATCCGGTCGCGCTCGGACTTCCAGTCGGCCTCGCCGCGCTCGGCGATCAGCACCCGGGTCTGCTCGTGCGCGACGATGTTCGCCGCGTCGAAGGCGGCCGCGCCCAGCACCCGCACCGCGTGGTAGTGGCTCAGCACCAGGAACTTGACCGGCTTGCCGGTGTGCTCGCGCAGCCGGTCAAGCCAACGGCGGGCCATCACGGGCGTCGCCCGCGCCTCGAACGCGACGAGGAAGTCCTCGCCCTCGATGGCGCCCACGTTCGGGTCGCCCTCCGCGGTGAGCGCGTACACACCGTCGGCGAGCACCTCCAGCGTCTCGGCCTTCTCGGCGAGATCGGCGGACGACGCGAACGGCTTGACCATAGGAACCGGACTATACCGCCTCGGTAGCCACCGTCCCGGCACCGTAATTGTGTTGAAAGGACCCGTGCCGGCGGCCAGCCTGGAGGTTCACCCGGACCGACCCGACAGGGAAGCATGCGCCTCTTTCGTGACCTGTGGGCCACGTCGCCGCGCCGGACGGCGGTCGTGGCCGTCCTCATCCTGCTCGGCGCCGGTGGGCAGGCCGCCGCGGCCGCCCTCGCCGGCGCGGTGCTCGTCGACCGCACCAGCGCCATGTTCGTCCTGCTCGCGCTCGCCCTCGTCGCGTCCGTCGTCAGCGACCTCGCGGTCGGGCTGATCACCGCCGGCCTCACCGCCGACTGGTCCGCCGACGTGCGCCGCCGGCTGTGCCGGGTCGCGTTCGGTCAGGACCTGCCGACGCTGGAGGGCACCCCGGTCGGCGAGCTCCTCGACCGGATGGACGGCGACGTCAACCAGGTCGCGAACGAGCTGCGCGGCAGCGGCGTGCGCATCGCGCAGTCGGTCACCGCCGGCGCGCTGTCGATCGTCACCGCGTTCGTCGTCTGGTGGCCGGCCGGCCTCGCGATGCTGCTGCTCGCCGGCGTCCTCGTCGCCACCCTGAAGCGCCCCACCCAGCGCATCAACCCGGCCCGGATGCTCGAGGAGGAGGCCTGGTCCGATCTCGCCGCCGTCATGGAGGAGGCGATCCACGGCCAGGACGACGTGCGCACGAGCCTGGCCCGCCCCTACGTGCTGCGGCTGTTCGCGAAGCGGGCCAGCCAGGTGCTCGCCAAGGGCCGCAAGGTATGGACGCTGTCGGCCCGGGTCACCTCGACGGCGTCCGGCCTCATGCGCGTCGGCATCGCGGCCGTGGTGCTCGGCGGCGTGGTCGCGCTGTCCGCCGGGCGCGTCGACGCCGCCCGGCTCACGGCCGTCTGGCTGCTCGCCGTGTCCTTCGGCGCGATCGTCGAGCGCATGAGCCGCATGGTGCCGGAGCTGCAGTACGCGCTCGGCGCCTGGGGCCGCATCCAGTTGCTGCGCGACGCGCCACAGGAACCGGCCGGCGGCCGGCCGCCCGTCGACGGCGACCTGACAGTGCGCGACCTCACCTACCGCTACCCGGCCGGGTCGTCGGCCGGGCGCCGTCCGGCGCTCACGGCCGTCTCGCTGACCTTCCGACGCGGACGGTCGTACGCGCTGATCGGGCGCACCGGATCGGGCAAGTCGACGCTGGCAAAGGTGCTCACCCGGGCCGTCGACGTGCCGCGCGGCACCGTGTACCTCGGCGACACCGACCTGGTCGACCTCGACCTCGAGGGCCTGCGCCGGTGGATCGCGGTGGTGCCGCAGCGCACCGAGATCCTGGCCGGCACGCTCGCCGAGAACATCGCCCTCTTCGACCCGGACCTGCTGGAACCGGCCGCCCGGGCGCTCACCGAGCTCGGCCTCGCCGACTGGGTGGCGGAGTTGCCCGACGGCGTCCACACCCGCCTCGGCGACGGCGGGCACGTGCTCTCGGCGGGGCAGGAGCAGCTCGTCGCGTTCGCCCGGATCCTGGTACGGGACCCGCACGTGGTGATCCTCGACGAGGCGACCGCCCGCCTCGACCCGGTCACCGAGGCGCAGGTGCAGCGCGCCACCGAGCGGCTGCTGGCCGGCCGCATCGGCATCGTCATCGCGCACCGGCTCTCGTCGGTGCGCCGCTGCGACGAGGTGGTCATGCTCGCCGACGGCGCCGTGCTGGAGGCCGGCCCGCTGCGCGAGTCGTCGCGGTTCGCCAGGCTCCTTGCCACGAGCCATGTTCCGGCGACGACCAACGGCTCCGCCGCGCACGCCGTCCGCTCAGGGACGGCGACCGTCGGCGCGGCCTCGACCGCCCACGCCGCAGGCGTAGGGGCCGCGAAGGCGGCGCCTCCGCCGTTGCCGCAACCGGCGCGGACCCGGACCATGCGGGAGATCTACCGGCTGATGACCAACGACCCCCGCTACGGGCTCTGGTCGGTCGCCCTGTTCCTGGTCATGGTCATCCTCGGGCTCGACAGCGCGGTGCTCGCATGGCTGTGGGCCGACGTGGTCGACGGTGTGGGGCAGCCGCTGCTGCCGGCGCTGGGCATCGCCGCGGCGCTGCTGGTGGCGGTGCCGGTGCCGTACTACACCGGGCGCCTGTTCCCCGAGTGGTGGGTGCGCCAGATGCTGCGCATCAGCCTGCGGCTGGTGTACGGGCAGACCGGGCCGCGGCGGGTCAGCAGCCACACGCCCGCCGAGGTGGTGGCGCAGGGCGGCGACACCGAACGCACCGTGGAACTGGCCGACAACCTGATCGACCAGTTCATCGCCGTCGTGGTTCTGGTGTCGATGACCGTCGTCTCCCGTTCGGTCGTGCCCGGGCTGTTCTTCGTCGCGACGATGGTGGTGTCGGGCCTGATGTCGACGCTGTTCGGGCCGCGGCTGGAACGGGCGGCGCGGGACACCGTCGCGGCGCGGGCGGCGTTCGCGACCGCGCTCGTCTCGGCGCTGTCGGCCGCGCGGACCGTCAAGCTCGCCGGGGCGACGGCGCCAGTGCTGGCCCACCTCGCGAAGCTGGACACCGTGCGCAGCGCCCGGCAGCGCCGCGAGATCTCGGTCAACGTGTTCGCCCGGTCGACGCCGGCGCTCGCCGCCGGCCTGCTCCCGATCGGCGTGTGGGCGCTGTACCTCACCGGCGACCTCACCGCCGGCGCCACGCTCGTCGCGGTGTCGACGTTGGGCTCGGCGCGCTGGTTCGCCTGGACCACGGCGTCGCTCGTCGCGCAGCTCCCGTCGGCGCGGGTGTGGACCCGGCGCACCGTCGCGATGACGGGCGTCGGCGCGTACTCGGCCGCGGTGCCCGGCGTCGACATCTCGGCCGGCACCGCGCCCGCGCCCGACCCGGCGCCGCGGCACCCGCTGCGGCGCCTGGATCTGGCCGGGTTCAGCGCGGTGCACGAGGACGGCACGGTCGGCGTGCGCGACGTCGACCTGAGCGTCGAACGGGGCAACCTGGTGCTGGTGGTCGGGCCGGTGGGGGCCGGCAAGTCGTCGCTGCTGCGGGCGATGGCCGGCATCGTGCACCACACCGGGGCGCTGCGCTGGAACGGCGAGGCGGTGACCGAGCCGGAGCACTTCCTGCGGCCGAACCAGGTGGGCTACGTGGCCCAACTGCCCCGGGTGCTCAGCGGCACCGTCGACGACAACATCCGGCTCGGGCACGAGGTCGATCCGGTCGGCGCGGTGAGCACCGCGCAGCTCGACCACGACCTGTCCGGAGCGGGCGGCGGCCTCGGCCTGACGATCGGCCACAAGGGGACGCGGCTGTCCGGCGGGCAGCTGCAGCGGCTGGCGCTGGCCCGGGCGCTGGCGCCGCACACCGAGCTGCTGATCGCCGACGACGTGTCCTCGGCGCTCGACGTCACCACCGAGCTGGCGCTGTGGCAGGCGCTGCGGGAGCGCGGCGTGACCGTGGTCGGCTCGACCTCCAAACGGGCCGCGCTGGTGCAGGCCGACCAGGTGATGGTGCTGATCGGCGGCGCGGCGGTGGCGACGGGCAGCTGGGCCGAGCTTCAGGACACCTGGGGCCACCTGGCCGGCTGAGCGGCTCGCCACCGAGGCTGTCGGGTGGTGGCGCACCGAGAGAGCGCTCTCCTATATTGACGTAACACTATGTGTCCGCCCCGCCCGTCCCCCACGGAGGCGAGATGACCCGTACCCCGCGGCTGCCGCTGCTGGCCGCCGCTCTCCTGATCGCCGCGCTGCTGCCGGCCGCACCCGCCGCTCACGCGGCTCCGGCGAAGACCCCGCCCCTCACCACACCCTGGACCGCGCAGGCGCTCATCGGCACGCCGCTGCCCGAGTACCCGCGTCCGCAGATGACCCGTCCGGACTGGCAGAACCTCAACGGGGAGTGGGAACTGCGCCAGTCGGCCACCGACGACCCGCCCCAGTTCGGGGTGACCCTGCCGGAGCGGGTGAACGTGCCCTTCCCCGTCGAGTCGGCGCTGTCCGGCGTGCAGCGGCCCGCGAACGACAACCGCAACTACCTGTTCTACCGCCGCGGGTTCACGGTGCCGGCGTCGTGGGCGGGACGTCGGGTCCAGCTCCACTTCGGCGCCGTCGACTGGCAGGCGACGGTCTGGGTCAACGGAACCCAGGTGGGCGGACACACCGGCGGCTACGACGCGTTCACCTTCGACGTGACGCCGCAGCTGCGCGCCGGCTCCAACGAGCTCGTCGTCAAGGTGTGGGACCCGACGGACACCCGCCAGAACGGCAGCCTGCCGCCGATCGGCAAGCAGACCAAGACGCCGAACGGCATCTTCTACACGCCGACGTCGGGGATCTGGCAGACGGTGTGGCTGGAGCCGACGCCCGCGTCGTCCATCAGCAGCGTGGACCTGTACGCGAGCCTCGCCGACAGCACGGTGCGGGTGCGGGTGTTCACGCGCGGGACCGTCGCCGGGTACAGCGTCCTCGCCGAGGCGATGAACGGGTCCACAGTGGTCGGTCAGGCCGTGGGCGGCTTCACGGAGTTCCGGGTGCCGGTGCCGAACGCCCGCCGCTGGTCGCCGGACGACCCGTTCCTGTACAACCTGCGGGTCACGCTGCGGGACGGGTCGGGTGCGCCGGTCGACCGCACGATGCACTACTTCGGGATGCGCGAGATCACCACCGGCGTTGTCAACGGGGTGCTGCGGCCGCTGCTCAACGGGCAGTTCGTGTTCCAGACCGGCACGCTCGACCAGGGCTTCTGGCCGGACGGCCTGTACACCGCGCCCACCGACGCGGCGCTCGCCTTCGACCTGCAGAAGCACAAGGACCTGGGCTTCAACATGGTGCGCAAGCACATCAAGGTCGAGCCGCAGCGCTGGTTCTACCACGCCGACCGGCTGGGAATCCTCGTGTGGCAGGACATCCCGTCACTCACCGCGCAGGACGTCAACGCCACCGACGCGCAGCAGGCGCAGTTCGAGGCCGAGGCCCGCGAGATCGTCGACGAGCACCGCAGCTCGCCGGCGGTCGTCGCGTACACCGTCTACAACGAGGGCTGGGGCGAACGCGCGCTCGCCGACACCCGTCGGGTGGGGCAGAACGTCAAGAACCAGGACCCGACCCGGCTGGTGAACGTCCACAGTGGATACAACTGCTGCCAGTCGCTGGGCAACCCCGGCAACGGTGACATCGACGACTGGCACATGTACCTCGGTCCCGCCTCGCCGCTGCCGTCGGCGTCGCGGGTCGCGGTGCTGGGGGAGTTCGGCGGGCTCGGCCTGCATACGGCGGGCCACGAGTACAGTCCCGCCGGGGGGTTCTTCGCGTACGAGTGGCAGCCCAACGCCGCCGCGCTCACGGACCGCTACGTCGGACTGGTCGACGGCGTGCGGAACCTGATGATCGGACGGGGTCTGAGCGCGTCGGTCTACACCGAGATCACCGATCTGGAGGGAGAGCTCAACGGGTTCGTCACCTACGACCGTCAGGTCGTGAAGATGGACCAGGCCCGGGTGCGTGCGGCGAACCAGGCGCTCATCGCGGCGTCGCGGTCACTGCCGGCGCTCGCGCCGGTGTCGCTACCGGTGAACACCCGACGCTCGTTGCAGGTGACCACGCCCGGCTACACCGACAGGTACCTGCGGCACCGGAACAGCCTTGCCTACACGGAGGTGGTCACCGCGGGCAGTCCGGCGCTGCTGAAGAACGACGCCACGTACACGATCCGGCCGGGCCTCGCCGACGCTGCGTGCTATTCGTTCGAGTCGGTGAACTTCCCCGGCCAGTTCCTGCGGCACGCCAATTCCCGCGTCCAGAACTCGGTGAACGACGGTTCGGCGCTGCTGCGGGCCGACGCCACCTGGTGCGCGCGCACGGGGCTGACCGGCAGCGGGGTGTCGTTCGAGTCGTGGAACTACCGTGGCTCGTACCTGCGCCACTACGCCGCCGAGGTGTGGCTGAGCGACGGGTCCGGCGGCCAGCCGTGGAACTCGCCGAGCATGTGGACGGCCGACAGCACCTGGAACGTGGCCGCCCCCTGGGCGCCCTGACCGTACGGATCTTGGACTCCGGTCGGTGCCGGGCCACCGACCGGAGTCCAAGATCGCAGAGGAATGGGTGTCACGCGGCGACGGGCGTGCGCATCCCGGCCAGCGTTTCGCGCAGGGCCTCGTCGAGGCCGGTGGGGCGCAGGCCGAACACCGCCTGGGTCTGCGTCGAGTCGAGCTCGAACGGGCGCTCGAACTGGTAGCGCATCTCCATGAACTCGGGGATGAACGGGTTGAACCAGCCCGCCATCCGCACCATCGGGTCCGGGTAGCGGCGCACCGTCGGCGTGCGGAACCCGCCCGCCGCGGCGGCCCGCGTGACGAGTTCGCGGGCGGTCACCGGCGGCGGCGACGGCACGTGCCAGGCCCGGCCGAAGGCGCGCTCGTCGCCGGCGATCGCGACGAGCGTGCGGGCCACATCGGCGGTGTACGTGTAGGTGTGCGGCACGTCCAGCGGCATCGGCAGCCGCACCGTTTTGCCGGCCCGCAGCGCGGGCAGCGCCTGCTCCAGCATCGAGTGGCGCGGGCTGATGAAGTCCGAGGCGCGCGCCTCGGTGACCCGGATCCGGCCGGCCCGGTGCGCCGCGAGCGCATCGTTCCACATCCGGACCCGCACCCGGCCCTTGACGGTGTGCGCGGCGAGCGGCATGTCGGGCGTCATCGGCCGGTCGACCTTGCCGTAGACGTACAGGTTGCCGGTGATCACCAGCGGCGCACCGCTGCTCTCCGCCGCCGTGAGCAGCGCGGCTGCCAGCGGCGGCCAGTCGGTGGGCCACGTGTGGTACGGCGGGTTCGCGCAGTTGTAGATGGCGGCGGCGTCGCCGGTGAGGCGGCGCAGCGTCGCGGCGTCGGTCGCGTCGGCGGCGACGCGCTCGATCAACGGGTGGGCCGGGCCGCCGCCGCTGCGGGTGACGATCCGGACCGGCTGACCGGCGGCGGCGAGCAGGTTGGCGGTTGCGCTTCCGACGGCGCCGGCTCCGACGATGACGTGCATGGCTGCCTCCTGGTGTGAGCACTGCTCTCTGAATAGAACAACAGTCTCTTACTACGGGGCCGTTGTCAAGAGCAGTGCTCTCGTATGAGACCATGGGTCACATGCCGGCTTCCTCGATCCGCGCCCGCGTCCGCGCCGAGATGATCGACGAGATCAAGAACATCGCCCGCCAGCACCTGGCGAGCGAGGGTGCCAACCTGTCGCTGCGCGCCGTCGCGCGCGACCTCGGCGTCGTGTCTTCCGCGATCTACCGGTACTTCGCGAGCCGCGACGACCTGCTCACCGCCCTGATCCTCGACGCCTACAACTCGCTGGGCAGCGCGGTGGAGAACGCGGATGCCGCCGTCGATCCCGACGACCTCGCGGCGCGCTGGCTCGCGGTCTGCCACGCGGTGCGCGACTGGGCGATCGCCGTGCCGCACGAGTACGCGCTCATCTACGGCAGCCCGGTGCCCGGGTACAAGGCGCCGCAGGACACCGTGCCGGCCGCGACCCGGTCGGTCACCGTGCTGGGCCGCGTCCTGCAGCGCGGTGCCGAGCGCGGCGCCTTCGCAGGCGCGCCGGAAACGGACGAACTGCCGCCGGCTGTCGCTCACACCGTCGCGCTGATCGCCGCGAACATCTGCCCGGACGTGCCGCCGCCGGTGCTCGCCCGCGGCCTCGGCGCCTGGATCCAGTTGTTCGGTGCCGTCAGCTTCGAGCTGTTCGGCCAGCTGGCCACGGTCGTCGATGATCCGCGCGCGTTCTTCGACCACCAGATGCGCGCCCAGGCGCGCTACGTCGGCATCTGAGCGAGCCGCACCCGGAAGCAGCCGCCCGGCGGTGGCCCGATCTCGATCGTGCCGCCGTGCAGCACGACCTGCTGAGCCACCAGCGCCAATCCGAGGCCGGAGCCGGGGCTGGCGGGCGACTTCGCGAACCGATGGAACACCTCCTGACGGCGCTCGGGCGGCACGCCTGGCCCGTCGTCCTCGACGGTCAGCGTCGCGTCGGGCGCGAGCGTCACCCGGATGCTCGCGGCGGCGCCGGCCACCCGGCCGTGGATCGCGGCGTTGTCGAGCAGGTTGTCCAGGATGCAGCGCAACCCGTCGGGCCACCCGGTGACCGGCACCGATGGCGGGCTCCGCACCACCACGTCGGCGTCCGGGTGGCGGCGGCGGGCGGCGTCGACGGCGGCGTCGACGAGCTCGGCCAGGTCGACCCGTTCGAACTGCGCCGGCGTGATCAGCTCGCCCTGGGCCAGCACCCGCAGCATCGCCAGCAGGCCCACCGCGCGCCGGTGCTCGGCCACCAGGTCGGCGAGGATCTCGTCGCGCTCGGCCGCGTCGATGCCCTCGTGCCGCTGCAGCACCTCGAGGTTCGTGCCGATCCCGGCCAGCGGTGTGCGCAGCTCGTGCGCCGCGGCGGCCGCGAACGAGCGGGCCGCCTGCAGCGCCTGGTTGGTGAGCGCGACCTGGCCGTCGTAGCGGTCCAGCGTCGTGTCGACGACGGCCGCGACCTCGTCGATCTCCGGGACGCCCGACCCGCCGCCCACCCGGACCCCCGACCCGCCGCCGACCCGCCGGCCGGCCGAGACCGACGCGAGCCGCTGCTGCAGCCGGCGCAGCGGCCGGGTCGCCGCCCGCCCCACCAGCCAGCCGGCCAGTCCGGCGATCGGAATCGCGAGCAGCGCCACCACGCCGACCCGCAGCCGCAGCCGGTCCAGCTGCCGCTGCGGCTCGCCGGGCGGCGCGAACACCCAGAGCCGGCCGCGCCGGCCGTCGGCGGCGGGCACGTTGAGAACGACGGCCCGCCAGCTCACCCCGTCGGAAATGATGGTCTTCGCGCCGGTGCCGGTCGCCGGAAGCCGGTCCACCGGCGGGTGTTCGCCGACGACGGCCCACGAGCCGTTGCCGAACAGCGCGACACCGCCGTCGGCGGGCGGGGTGAGCCCCGCGGGTGCGGCCGGCGAACCCCCTTGCGCCAAGGTGCGGACCGCGACCGGCCTGATCTTCACCGCCTGCGCGCGCAGCGCCGCGTCGAGTTCGTTGCGGACGTCGACGCGCACCAGCCGCAGCAGCCCGAGCCCGGCCAGCAGCACCAGCACGGCCACCGTGACCGCGCAGGCCAGCGCGAAGCGCGTCGCCAGTCTCACGGCCGCACCTCGCTCCGCGAGCTGCGGCCGTGTCGGTGCCGGTCCGCAAGCAAACCGGCGCCGCTGAGCCGAAACATGACCTCGCTCCGCTCGGTCATGTAGGGCGCCGAAGCAGGAAGCCGACCCCGCGCACCGTGTGGATGAGGCGCGGGGCGCCGCCGCTCTCCAGCTTGCGGCGCAGGTAGCTGACGAACGTGTCGACGGCGTTCGTGCCGACGTCGAAGTCGTAGCCCCACACCAGTTCGAGCAGCCGGTCGCGGGTCAGCACCATGCCGGCGTTTCGGGTGAGCACCTCCAGCAGGTCGAACTCGCGCCGGGTCAGCTCCAGTTCGATACCGGCCCGGCGCGCGGTGCGGGTATCGGCGTCGACGACCAGGTCGCCCACCCGCAGCACGCCGGTGGCCGGCGGGCGGCGGCGCAGCAGGGCGCGCAGCCGCAGTTCCAGTTCGGCGGTGACGAACGGTTTGACGAGGTAGTCGTCGGCGCCGGCCTGCAGGCCGCTGATCCGGTCGTCGGCCTCGTCCAGGGCCGAGAGCATCACGACGGGCACCTCGTTGCCGCCGGCGCGCAGCCGCCGGCAGACCTCGGTGCCCGACAGGTCGGGCATCGACACGTCGAGGACCACCACGTCGGGACGGCTGGCGGCGATGCGCGCCAGCGCGTCCCGGCCACCCTCGGCGACGTCGGTGCGGAAGCCGGCCAGCCGCAGCGCGCGGGCCAGCGACCGGCGCAGCACGGCGTCGTCGTCGACGATCAGCACCGTCCCGGGCGGCATGCGGGTCCCTATCCGTCGTTGGCCGTCTCTGCGTTACCCCTGGGCATCGGCCTCCGCCTCCGCCTCGGCCGAGCCTACGACGCGTTCGATGTCGGTCACCTCGTCTTCCTGCTGCTGGACATCGGCGGGGGTGACCCGATTCTGTTGTGCCGGGGCCTGTGTCGCCGGGCCGCAGCCGGTGAGCGCCACCGAGGCGGCGAGCAGCACGGCGACGATCGCCGCCCTCACTTCCCGGTCCCGTAGCCGTGGCTCGTGCACCACTCGGTGAGCTTCGGCAGGCCGTCGGTCTTCCTCTTCTGCAGCACCGGGATCATGTCGGCGCGTGCCTTCGCGCGGCTGTCCAGCGCGGTCGCGAGGGCGGTGTTGCCGTTGGTGCGTGCCCGTTCGGCGCGCTTCTTGGCGAACTCGATCGAGCCGGGCTGGTCGGGGCCGCCCTGCAGCCGGGCGAGCACCTTGTCGATGCGGGCCCCCAGTTGGGGCAGCTTGCCGCAGAGCTTCTTGGCGCGTTCGCCGGTGGGGCCGGCGCTGGAGCCGCTGCTGTTGCCCGGGCTCGGGTCCGCGAGCGCCGGCGCCGCCGCGCTCATCGTGAGTGCGGCGGCGGTGACGCCGAGGACCGCTATCCGGCGGATGCTGGTACGCATGGGTGCTCCCCTCCGGCGGCCGGGGTGGCCGCTACGTGAGGGAGCGTGGCCGGGGTTCGTGTGGAATCTCTGTGATGCTCGGCCCATCGCACCACCGGCCCGAACAGCAGGCCCGCCACCAGGAACAGGCCGCCGAGCACCAGCCAACCGGGCGTCCCCCAGCCGATCAGCAGCGTGGTCACCACCACCGGCCCGGCCATCCGCGCGATCTGCGGCGCCATCCCGAAGAAGCCCTGGTACTGGCCCTGCCGGCCGCCCGGCGCGAGCCCGAACCCGGCCTCCCACGCCGCCGCGCCGTGCATCATCTCGCCGAGCACCTGCACCGCCGCACCGGCGAGCAGCACCGCCACCGCGGCTGGCGCACCGATCGACCCACCGGACAGCCCGTACACCACGCACGCCGCCAGCAGGACCCACCCGGCGGCGGCCGCGGTCCGGGCGGCCGAGCGCAGGTCGCGGACCCGGCGCGCCACCCGCACCTGGAACAGCACCACGGCCAGCATGTTCACGATCAGCAGGCCGGCGGCGAGCGGCTTGGGCGCGTCGGTACGCTGCACGATCCACAGCGGCAGGCCGAGGCTGAGCACCGGCATGTTGAGGTACATGACGGCGGTGAGCAGAGTGAGCACGGCGTAGGGCTTGTCGCGCAGCACGGCGAGTCTGGTCTGGCCCGCGGCGCCCGCCGGGGTCGGCGCCGCCTTCGCGGCGCCGGGCAGTCGGCGCAGGATCAACGCCGACGCGACGAAGGCGACGGCGTCAGCGGCGAAAACCGCGAGGTACGCCGGCCCGGAGTCGGCCCACAGCGCCAACCCGCCGACGCCGGCGCCGACGGCGAGGCCGGCGTTGAGCGTCGACTGCAGGTGTGCCCGCACCGTGACCCGCTCGTCCGGCGGAACGAGGTCGGCGAGCAGCGCCTGCCGGGCCGACGCCAGGCCGCCCTGCGCCGCGGCGTACAGGCACACGACGGTCGCGAACAGGGGGAACGACCGGATCACCAGGAATCCGGAGAGCGCGACGGCGGTCACGAGCGCCAGCGCGACTGCCGTGCGCCGGGCGCCGAACCGGTCGGCCACCATGCCGAGCGGCACACCGGCGAGCATCCCGGTGGCCCAGCCGATCGTGAGCGCGAGGCCCACCTCGGTGGCCGACAACCCCACGACGCGGGTGAAGAACAGCGCCGAGCACGCGTAGAACGCGCCGTCGCCGACGGAGTTGGTGAACTGGGCCAGGGCTAGCACGCGGGAAGGGCGGGTCATGCACTCATGATCAAGGCGCCAGTGGCCCCGGCAGAAGCTCCATTTGGCACCGCCGGTGATGGGCCACTTTACGCCGGACTACTGTTGAGTAGCCCGCCGCGTACGGAGTCAATTAACTGTGACTCAGGTCACACGCGATCGGGGCGGTGGGTTGTCGAAACGGACCGGGTTCGCTCGACCTCTGTATAGGGAACTAACCGAGCACCTGGTTCGAAGGAGTCGGAGAAATGGTCGCCATCAAGCTGTACGACATCGAGACCGGTCACGTCGAGACGCTCGCCAAGGTCTCCTGCACCGAGATCGCCAAGGAGTGGCTGGAAAACTTCCGCACCGGTGGTCTGGGCACCAACGACGTCGTCTACACGGAGACCGCCGAGACCTGACCCACCACCCGTGGCATGCCGGGATGACGAGTTTCACGGGTCAGGACCTGTCGGGAGCCGAGTTCCGGAACGTGAACCTTGTCGCTGCACGCATGCGCGGCGTCCTGCTCCTCGACTCCCCCGCCACCGCCACCCAGCACGACCTCGACCGCGTCCGCGACCCGAACCCCCCGCCCGGCTTCCCGCCGGCGGGCGCCCGCACCGCCGTCTCCCGCCCGCACGTGCTGCTCAACGAGGAGTCGACGCAACACCGTCTCGCCCTCCGCGATCTGGCGTCGATCGAGGCCGATCCGGCAGACTGACGCCGTGACGGCGAAGCGAACGAAGCAGGTGCTGCAGTTCGTCGTGTCGGTCGCCCTCGTCGCGTTCATCATCTGGTTCGTCTTCCGCCAGTTCGCGAGCGTCTCGGACGTGCTCGACGTCATCCGCGCGATGAGCCCCGCCCAACTGGCGGTGCTGGCGCTCGCGGCGATCTGGAACCTGTTCACGTACTGGTTCGTGGTGGTCGTGGCCACACCGGGGCTGAGCGTTCCGCAGGCCGCCGTGCTGACCCAGTCGACCACCGCGGTGTCCAACGCGGTGCCGGCGGGCGGCGCGGTCGCCGTCGGGTTGACCTATTCGATGCTCGGATCGTGGGGCTTCTCCGGTTCCCGCACCACGCTGATGGTCGTCGTCACCGGGATCTGGAACAACTTCCTCAAGCTCGGCATGCCGATCCTGGCGCTGGCGATCCTGGCCCTGCAGGGGCAACCGGGCACCGGTCGGGTCGTCGCCGCGCTGATCGGCCTCGCGGCGCTTGTCGCCGCGATCGGGGTGTTCGCCCTCGTGCTCTGGCGCGAGGAGTTCGCGGCGCGAACCGGCATCGTGGCCGGCCGGGTCGCCTCCGCCGTCCTGCGGCTCGTGCGCCGGCCGCCGGTCAGCGGCTGGGACCTCGCCGTGACGAAGTGGCGCGGCCGGGTGATCGGCCTGGTGCGGCACCGCTGGGTGGCGCTGACCCTCACCACGCTGGTGAGCCACGTGTCGCTCTACGTGGTGCTGCTGATCGCGCTGCGGGCCTGCGGCGTCACCGACTCCCAGGTCGGCTGGGCCGAGGTGCTCGCCGTGTTCGCGTTCGCCCGGCTGGTCACGGCGATCCCGATCACGCCGGGCGGCGTCGGCGTGGTGGAACTCGCGCTGATCGCCGGCCTCACCCAGGCCGGCGGCGCCGACGCGGCGGTGGTGGCCGCCGTGCTCGTCTACCGGGTGCTGACGTACCTGCTGCCGATCGTCGTCGGCGCGGGCACCTACGTGTACTGGCGGCGGAACCGCTCCTGGCACGATTCCGCGCCGCCGCTGCCCGACGACCTCGCGGCCCCTTCCCCGCACGCATCGACTGACGCACACTGATCCGATGGCGGCGCAACGGCACGGTCGGCCTGCGTGGCTGCTGGGCGCCGCCGCAGGTGGACTGGCGGTGGCCGTCGCCGCGTCGGTGGTCGCGTCGAACGGACGGGTCGGCGCCGCCGAGCGCGCGGTATTCGAGGCGATCAACGGCCTGCCCGACGCGTTGCGCTGGCCGATGTGGGTGTTCCAGCTGCTCGGGCTCCTGCTCCTGCCGCTCGCCGTCGCCGCCGTCGCCGTCTACTACCGACGCATCCGGCTGGCGATCGCGCTCGTCGCGCTCGTGCCGTTGAAGCTGCTCGTCGAGAAGGCCGTGGTCAAGGAGCTGGTGCAGCGGGAGCGGCCGGGTCGCACCGAGCCGGAGGCGATCCTGCGCGACGTGCCGTCGGCGGGTAACAGCTTCCCGTCCGGCCACGCGATCATCGCCTTCGGCATCGCGATGCTGCTGACGCCGTACCTGGGCCGGTGGGGACGGGTCGTCGTATGGGCCCTGGCCGCGTTGAACGGGATCGCCCGGGTGTTCCTGGGCGCGCACAACCCGCTCGATGTGGTCTGCGGCGCCGGCCTCGGAGTCGCGCTCGGCGGGTTGCTCTCGTACGCCGTCGGCGTTCCGGTGCGACCGCGCGCGGAGAGCGGGGTCCCCGCGTGACCCCGGAAGCGATCCCGTCGGGCGTCGACCACCGGCGGCCGCGGCGACGGCCGTCCGGCGAGGCGCCGCCGCTGCCCCGGACGCTCAACGCGACGGGCTGGGGCTGGCTGCTGCTCGCCGGGTTAGTCCTCGTGTACTGGATCGTGGTCGCCGTCCGACCGCGCTCGGCCCTGTGGCTGGTGCTCGCCGACCACCAGGTGCTCCGCTGGATCACCGAGCTGCGCACCCCCTGGCTGACCACGGCGATGAAGGCGACCGGCCTGCTGGCCACGTCGACGGCGCTGATGGTGATGTGGTGGGTCGCGCTGGCGATCCTCGTGCTGTGGCGCCGCTGGCGGCACCTGTTCGTGTGG
>Ga0207674_10002435_pt1 | contig 23496 bp, 19 predicted proteins | sample KBSCornC72_FD_184303 | JGI IMG/M metagenome (GOLD analysis project Ga0207674, IMG submission 184303) | Corn rhizosphere microbial communities from Kellogg Biological Station, Michigan, USA - KBS Corn C7-2 (SPAdes) (version 2) | ecosystem: Host-associated > Plants > Roots > Rhizosphere > Soil ...
CGGTCCCGGCCTAACGATCTCGTCGGCGCTGGTAACAGGCTTGTTGCGACGGGCTATCCCAGGACGCTCCGAAAAGACGGGCTATCCCAGGACGCTCCGAAAACCGGACACAGGTCGCGTCGGCACCATCAGCCTCACGATCCCGGATGTGCCGGGCCAGCTGAAACGCCATGAAACCCCGGATCCAGCGCGTTCTGACGCAGTGAAACCCCGGATCCAGTACATCCGGGGGGCGTCCGGACGGCGCGTCCGGGCACGGGCGTCCGGACAGCGCGTCCGGGCACGGGCGTCCGGCAGCGGACCGACCTCAACCGTCGATGATCGTTTAGCGGGCCGCGGCCGGCTCAGCCGGCTCGGCAGCTGCGGTGGCTGCCTCCCGTCGCGGCGCGGCCGCCTGGCGCGCCCGCGGCAGCGTGTTTGCCTCCAGCGGCGGGCCGGCCAGGACCCCGACGTCGTAGACGTGCCGCCAGGTGCGGTACCCGAGGACGTCGGCGAGCTGGCGTTTCATCACCGGCATTACCTGGGCCACCGTGATGTCGCGGCCGGTCTCGGCGGACAGCGTGGTCGTCCCGGCGTCGCGGATGCCGCACGGGACGATCCGGTCGTACCAGGACAGATCGCAGTCCGCGTTCAGCGCGAACCCGTGCATGGTGGCGCCCCGGGCCACCCGCGCGCCGATGGCGCCGACCTTGCGATCAGGGCCGTGCTCGTCACCGGGCACCCAGGAGCCGCTGCGCCCGGCCACGCGCACGGTGCTGACGCCGAACTCGGCGCACGTCCGGATCATGGCCTCTTCCAGCGCGCGCACGTAGGCGACCACGTCCAGCGGCTCGCGGAGCTTGATGATCGGGTATCCGGTCAGCTGCCCGGGACCGTGCCAGGTGATCTTGCCGCCACGATCCACGTCGACGACCGGTGCCCCTGGATCGCCGAACGGCCGGTCAGACACTGCCGTCCGCTTGCCCGCCGTGTACACGGGCTCGTGCTCGAGCAGCAGGCAACTGTCGGGAACCTCATCGGCCACGCGCCGGGCGTGCACGCGCCGCTGCAGGTCCCAGGCCTCGCGGTACTCCACGGGAGTCGCGCCGAACTCAAAGTAGGCAAGCTCACTCACTTTTCCCAGCTTACGCCCGGCTGTCCTAAGGGCTGGCCGGTCTCCGCTCAGCGAGCGCCGGCTCCCCGCGCAGCCAGACCGCAGTCGGGTGGAGGACAATGAGTTGGTGATAGAGAAGGCCGAATTGCGCCGTATGAGCCAGGCCGAACGCCGCGAACTGGCCGCCATGCTCGCCGAGTTCGAGGCAAGCCATCCGGACCAGACCCAGGTGGGGCCGTACCGTGCCGACCCCTACCGGATCGACCCGGTACTGCGCCGGGAGCGACGGCTGGCGCTGCTGGTCGCGGCGGCCTGCTGCGTCTTCCTGGCCGGCTGGATCGTGCTGCTCGCCGCCACCTTGCCGCACCACTTCGACGCGCATCACTGGCGTGCCGTGTGGGTGAACTTCGACGTGTTCCTGCTCGCGGCGTTCGCGGCGACGGCGTGGGCAATCTGGCGGCAGCGGCAGGTGCTGATTCTGCTGTTGATGCTCACCGGCACCATGCTCTGCTGTGACGCCTGGTTCGACGTCGGCACCTCGCTGGCCACGAGCGGCCTGTGGATCAGCGTGCTGTCCGCGGTTTTCGCCGAGCTTCCGCTGGCCTTCCTGGCCTTCGCCGGAGCGCGGCGGCTGCTCCGGGCGACGGTTGCCGCCAGCATCCTGGCCGGCGCCCACGTGGGCGCCACGGCCGTCGGCGCTGCCGCCGCTGGCGCCACGGCCGCTGGCGCCACGGCCGCTGGCGCCACGGCCGGTGCCTTCCCGGTCGGCGAGTGGGGCCGGAGCTGCGCGGGCCAGTCCCTGCGACGCGCGCCGCTGGCCGGCCTCGGCCTCGACGAGGCCCTGCCCCGGCGCCGCGGCGGCCAGGGCCGCCAGGCGGCCTGACCTGCCGTTGGTTAGTCCGGCCCGTCCCCGGCGCAGAATGGAGATGTGATCACTGAGGCTGAACTACGCCGGATGACCCCGGATGAGCGGCGTCAGCTGGCCCGCACCCTGGCCGACATCGACCGGCGGCATCCGCTGATGGATCCCGTGCTCCGCCGGCGCAGGCGGTACGGCATGCTGTTCATGACCGCGTGCTGCCTCGTGCTGGCCGCGTGGATCGCCATCCTCATCCTGACCCTGCCCATGCGCTACACCTCGCACGACTGGCGCGGCGTCTGGGTGGGCCTTGACCTCGCCGAGCTGGCCGGGTTCGCCGCGACCGCCTGGGCGGCCTGGCACCAGCGCCAGATCCTCATCTTCCTCATGATGGTCACCGGCACGCTGCTGGTCTGCGACGCCTGGTTCGACCTCGCACTCGCCTACGGTTCCCACGGGTTCATCATGAGCCTCGTCACCGCCCTGGTCGTCGAGCTGCCGCTCGCCGTGCTGCTGTTCATCAGCGCCAGGCGGCTGGTAAGGGTCACCATCCAGGCCATGATGCAGCTGAGCGGGATCGCCGGCCCGGTGCCGCCGCTGTGGCGCATCCCGCTGTTCGCGCACGGCCTGGAGGAGGCGCTGCCCGCCCGCCTCAGGCCGCAGAGCGCGCAGCCGCGGACGCATGTCACCTCCGATGTCACAGCAGCCGAAGGCCCCTCGTCTTTAGGAATCAGACGATTTCTAGGGATCGGGCGATCCCGAGGGGAGCAACGTGGACACGAGCCAGTACACCGAATACCGCCCGCTGATGTTCTCGATCGCCTACCGGATGACCGGCAGCGTCAGCGACGCCGAGGACATCGTGCAGGAGGCCTTCCTGCGGGCGGGCAAGGACGGCGGCAAAGGTGGCGGCAAGGACGGCGGCAAGGATGCCGAGATCGAGTCGCCGAAGGCGTACCTGGCTACCATCACCACCCGGCTGGCCATCGACCACCTGCGCTCGGCCCGCGTCCGCCGCGAGTCTTACGTCGGTACCTGGCTGCCCGAGCCGCTGCTCGCCAGCGCCCCGGGGACTCCGGGGACTCCAAGGGCCGAATCCGATCCGGCTCAACTCGCCGAGACCTCCGATTCCTTGTCGATGGCGTTCCTGGTGCTGCTGGAGAGCCTGGCCCCGGCCGAACGCGCCGTCTTCCTGCTCCGCGAGGTGTTCGGCTACGACTACAGCGAGATCGCCGGCATTACTGGCAAGACCGAGGCCGCGTGCCGGCAGACCTTTGCCCGGGCCCGGCGCCGCATCGACGAGGGACGGCCCCGGTTCGAGACGTCCCGGGCCGAGGGTGAGGAGCTCACCGCGCTGTTCCTGGCCGCGGCGGACGGCGGCGACATGGCCAGCCTGCTCGAGCGGCTGGCTCCGGACGTGGTGTTCTACGGCGACAGCGGCGGCAAGGGCGAGTCGTTCATCTCCCCGGTGCTCGGACGCGACCGGGTGGCCCAGGTGATCCGCTTCAGTTTCGAGCGGACCGTCCAGCTGGGCGCGTCGCTCGCCGCCGCCTGGGTGAACGGGCAGCCGGGGGTGCTGGTGCGCGACGCCGACGGCAAGCTCGTCGCGGTCATCGTGCTCGACGTGCTCGACGGACAGGTGCTGGCTATCCGGACGGTCGCCAACCCCGAGAAGCTGCGTCACCTGGGCCCGATCTCCCATGCCTGGCATCAGCGCTGGGGCGGGCAGGAAGAACAGAGCTGAAGTGTCACGCCTTCGGGGGCAGCTGCGTCCTAGAGGGCGTAGAGACACACGGCACAGGAAAGGAAAGCAATCATGCGAGTCTTCGTCGCGGGGGCGACCGGGGTAGTCGGCCAGTTCCTGGTCCCCAGCCTGGTCGCGGCGGGTCACGAGGTCACCGGGACCACCCGCTCGACCGCCAGGGCCGCCACGCTGCACGCCGCAGGCGCGACGCCCGTCATCGTGGACGGCCTGGACCGCCGGGCCGTGCTGGACGCGGTCAAGACGGCGCAGCCCGAGGTGATCGTGCACCAGATGACCGCCCTGGCCAGCATGAGCAGCTTCCGCAACTTCGACAAGGAGTTCGCGGTCACCAACGAGCTGCGAACCAGGGGGACCGACTACCTGCTGGAAGCCGCGCAGCAGGCGGGCACCCGCCGGTTCATCGCGCAGAGCTTCGTCGGCTGGAACAACACCAGGACCGGCGGCCCGGTCAAGACCGAGGACGACCCGCTCGACTCCGATCCGGTCCCGTCGACCCGCAAGTCCATGGCGGCGATCAGGCACGTCGATGAGACCGTGCCCGGTGCCGTCCCCGAGGGCCTGGTATTGCGCTACGGCCCGTTCTACGGCCACGGCGCCTCGGACAACCTTCTCGACGTCGTGCGCAAGCGGCAGATGCCCGTTATCGGCGGGGGCACGGGCATCTGGTCGTTCTGTGAGATCACCGACGCCGCCGCCGCGACCGCCGCGGCCGTCGACCGTGGCGCGCCCGGCATCTACAACATCGTCGACGACGACCCGGCCCCGGTGCGGGAGTGGTTGCCGTACCTGGCCGAGTGCATCGGCGCCAAGGCGCCGATGCACGCCCCGGCCTGGCTGGGCGGGCTGCTGGCCGGCCAGCTTGTCGTCTCGCTGATGACCCGCGCCCGCGGCTCGGTCAACGAGAAGGCCAAGCGCGAACTCGGCTGGGCGCCCAGCTACGCGAGCTGGCGGGACGGCTTCCGGGACTGGGCGAAAACGGCGGAGCAGGCCCGTGCCGCCTGAAGTCGTGTCGCTCGACGATTACGCGGAATTCAGGCCGCTGATGTTCTCGATCGCCTACCGGATGACCGGGAGCATCAGCGACGCCGAAGACATCGTCCAGGAGGCCTTCCTGCGGCTGACCCGCGCATTGCGCGACGGGACCAGCATCGACTCGCCCAAGGCCTTCCTGGCCACCGTCACCACCCGGCTGGCCATCAGCCACCTGAGGTCCGCCCGGGTGCGGCGGGAGTCCTACGTGGGCGCCTGGCTGCCCGAGCCGCTCCTCGCCGACGCCGAACCCGGTCCGGCCGAGCGGGCCGAGATGTCCGACTCCCTGTCGATGGCGTTCCTTGTGCTGCTAGAGAGCCTGACACCGACCGAACGGGCGGTGTTCCTGCTGCACGAGGTGTTCGGGTACGACTACAAGGAGATCGCCGGCATCACCGGCAAGTCCGAGGCGAACTGCCGCCAGATCCTGACCCGGGCCCGCCATCACGTCGACGACGGCAAGCCGCGCTTCGACGCTTCCCGCGAGCAGCGCGAGGAAGTGGCGCGCCGGTTCTTCGCCGCCGCCGCAGGCGGCGACATGGCCGCCCTGCTCGAGATGGTCGCGCCGGACGTCGTCATGGTGGGCGACGGCGGCGGCAAGGCCTGGGCCATCGCCCGCCCGCTGTCCGGGGCCGAACAGGTGGTCCGGCTCGTGCTCGGGCTGTACCGGCGGGCCCCGAAGATGGGCGTCCACATCGAGCCAGCGTGGTTGAACGGCCAGCCCGGCGGGATCTCCTACGATGGCGAGGGCCGCGTGGTCAACGTGTTCGTACTGGACATCGCCGACGGCCTGGTGCAGACGGTCAGGTCGATCGTCAACCCGGACAAGCTGCACCATCTGGGGCCGGTCTCGGATGTGGCGCTCCGGGCACCACGGGACTTAACCTGTCGGCCATGGCCACCGACTTCACCGAGGAAACCGCGGCCGACGCGGTCGTCGACAGCTTCGCGAAGACGCCGGACCCGCGGCTGCGCGAACTGCTGAGCGGCCTGGTCAGGCACTTGCACGCGTTCGTCAGGGAAACCGAGCCCACCGTCGCCGAATGGGAGCGGGCGATCGAGTTCCTCACCGCGACGGGGCAGAAATGCGACGACGAACGGCAGGAATTCATCCTGCTCTCCGACATCCTCGGCGTCTCCATGCTGGTGGAGACGATCAACAACCGGAAGACGGGAGGGGCGACGGAATCCACCGTGCTCGGCCCGTTCCACATGATCGAGTCCCCCCGCCGGGAACACGGCGAGTCCATCGACCTCGTCGGGACCGGCCCGCCGTGCGTGGTCGCCGGCCGGGTCCTCTCGGCCGACGGCACCCCGCTGCCGGGCGCCGAACTCGATGTCTGGCAGGCAAGTGACCAGGGATTCTACGACGTCCAGCAGCCGGGCGTGCAGCCCAGGGCCAACGGCCGCGGCCTGTTCACGGCGGACGCCGACGGCGCCTTCTGGTTCCGCACGGTGGTGCCCAGCTATTACCCGATCCCGACCGATGGCCCGGCCGGGACGCTGCTGAACGCGACCGAGCGGCACCCGTACCGCCCGGCGCACATCCACTTCATCGTGACCGCCCCCGGGCACCGGGCGCTGACCACGCACATTTTCGTGGCGGGCAGCCCGTACATCGAATCGGACGCGGTCTTCGCGGTGAAGAAGAGCCTGATCAAGGAGTTCACGCGCGTCGACGACCCCGGGCAGGCGGCCGGTTACGGTCTGGACGGACCGTTCTGGATCGCGACATTCGACATCGTCCTTCAGCCGGATGCGGACGCCTGACCGTCCGCGCCGATTTATTTTCCCGAACGGGTCGGGTATCCGCCGTTCCAGCCGCCTTCCGGTTCGCCATGATTACGCCGTATTTGCCTGGGTAGTCTGGGACAGCCGACATGGCCGTGCGCAGGGCATGGCCAGTGAAGGGTCTCATGCTCCAGGCGCTGCTGCTCGCCGGCCTCGTGGCGGCCCCGCTCGGATCGCTGGCCTTGTTCGTGCCGATACGGCGGCGGGCCGGGCGGGCCGGAGCCTGGTCCGCCATCCGGCGGTTCATCCTGGCCGTGGCCGGCACGGTGGTGCTCGCCGCGGCGGTGGCGGGAGTCCTCCGGCTGATCGGCGTGTCCCAGCACAACCTGATCGCCGGCGTTGCGGGTGTCGTGTTCGCGAGCCTGATCTGGCTGCCGGTGACCCGGCGCTGGTCGGCCCGCGCGCACCTGTGCTGGTCCTCGACCGTGTTCCTGTTCGTCGTCTTCCTGGTCTACGCGCTCGAGTGGACCGTGGACAGCCATCTCGGGGCCGCCAGCACGGTGGGCGGCGTGCTGCTGTGGCTGCTCGAGGTCTTCGCCGCCATGCTGTCCTGCGCGTACCTGTGGGAGATCTGCGACGCGCTTGGCACCGAGCACTGGCGGCGGCGGATCACCCGGACCACGCCGCTGGCCGTCCCGGACAGCGAGCTGCCCATGGTCAGCCTGCACGTCCCGGCGCACAACGAGCCACCCGAGATGGTCATCAACACGCTGCGCTCGCTGACCCGGCTCGACTATCCGCGCTACGAGGTCATCCTCATCGACGACAACACCGACGACGAGTCGCTATGGCGGCCGGTGGAGGCCTGGTGCGCGCGGCACGCGGATCAGGGTTTCAAATTCGCGCACCTGGATGACTGGCCGGGCTACAAGTCCGGGGCGCTGAACTACGTGCTGCGCCAGCTCACCGCCGCCGACGCCGATGTCATCGGCATCATCGACTCGGACTACCAGGTCCAGCCCGGCTGGCTGCGCCGGTGCGCGCCCGCGTTCGCCGACCCGTGGATCGGCTTCGTCCAGACGCCGCAGGACTACCGTGGCTGGCAGGAGGCGCGGTACTACCGGCGGCTCTACTACTCCTACAAGTATTTCTTCGCCGTCTCGCAGCCGTCCCGCAACGAGCACGACGGGGCCATCTTCGCCGGCACGATGGGGCTGATCCGGCGGGTGGCCCTGGACGAGCTCGGCGGCTGGGACGAGTGGGTCATCACCGAGGACGCGGAGTTGTCGCTGCGGCTGCTCCGGGCGGGCTGGCACGGGCTGCACGTGGACGAGGTGTTCGGCCGCGGCATCATGCCGCTGACCTTCGAGGCGCTCAAGGGGCAGCGGTACCGCTGGTGCTTCGGCGGCATCCAGATCCTGCGCATGCACTGGCGTTCGCTGCTGCCCGGCCGTGCCAGCCGGGCCAATCACCTGACCTCCGGCCAGCGCTGGACCTACCTGTCGGGCGCGCTGCAGTGGTACGGCGACCTGCTCAGCCTGCTGTTCTTCATCTTCCTGCTAGCCGGCGCGGCCAACCTGGCCACCGGCGGCGGTCAGCTGTTCCGCAAGCTCACCGTGTTCCTCGTCTCGGCCGTGCCCGTGATGGTCCTGCTCGGGCTGGTCCGCGCGATCGCGCTGCTGCGCCGCGGTACGGGCGCGTCCTGGCGGGACGCGATCGGCGCGTTCTTCATCTGGCAGTCCACCTCGCTGGTGGTGGCGCGCGCGTCGGTGGTCGGCTTGTTCGCCAAGAAGGCCGTGTTCCTGCGCACCCCCAAGACCAGCGAACAGACCAGCTGGTGGGAGGCACTGCGCGCCAACTGGGCCGAATCCACCCTGGCCCTGCTCGGCTTCATCGCCATTGGCGCCGCCCTGACCAAGACGAACCAGCTGAGCGGGCCGCTGCTGGCCGGCCTGCTGTTGTTCCCCACGCTCGGCCTGGCCGCCGCGCCGGTCAACAGCTGGGCTGCCCGCCGGGCGGCGCTGCCGGCCTGGCTGCGCGAACGGCGGACCACCGAGTACCGCCGTGACCGCCGCTCGTTCGCCGCCGGCGTGGCCGCCGGAGGAGCGGTGGCCGTCGTCGGCGTCGTCGTCGCCGCCCTGGCCCTGCTGTTCACTGGCCGCCCGGCCCAGCCGCCGGACCTGGTCGGCCCGGCCCAGGGCACCTCGGCCCCCGCGTCTCCGTCCCGCTCGCCGTCCACCTCCCCGTCCGCGACGACCACTCCGACCACCTCGCCCTCGGCGTCGCCCACCACAAGCTCGCCCACTCCGAGTGCGTCCCCGAGTTCGTCGGTAACCCCGTCCGCCTCTGTGACCCCGACCTCGACCCCAACCCCAACCCCGACCTCGACCACCCCGTAACCGGCTCTGGCGCACATAACGGGATGCCCGCGGGTGTCATGCCCGCCGGGTAGCGGGGGCTGGGGCACCCAGCCCCCGTAAGACGGGGGTAAGGGCACACAACCCCCGTACCGCCCGCAGACGGCAGTGGCCAGTGGTGCCTGTGACGCAGGTGAGGTCTGCTCGGCGGCCGGCGGACCTCATCGTCCCGGAATATAAGCCAGCTCCCCGGCAATAAGCCAGCTCCCCCGTAACCGGCGCGCGGGAAATCTTCAATCGCCTCTGACCGCGACCGCTAACGACCGAGCTCGGCGGCGAGGGCCTCGGGCAAAGTGGCGGAGCGGAACTCGTAGCCGGCCTGCTGCAGCCGCCGGGACGTGACCCGGGCGCTGGTCAGCAGCTCGACGGAGGCCTCGCCCACGGCCAGGCGCAGGGCCGGGGCGGGTACCCGCAACCAGGGCAGGTCGCGGTGGCCGACGGCGGCGGTGAGCGCGGCGGTGAATTCGGCGTTCGTGACCGGAGCCGGGGCGGTGAGGTTGACCGGGCCGCTGACGTCCCCGCGGCCGAGCAGGAACGTGAGCGCGGCGATCTCGTCCGATAGCGAGATCCAGCTCATGACCTGCCGGCCGGAGGAGAACCTGGGCAGCAAGCCCAGCCGGGCCAGCGGGAGCATCCGGGCGAGCAGCCCGCCGCGGGGGGTCAGGATCAGGCCGCTGCGGGGGTGCACCACCCGGATGCCGGCGTTGGCGGCAGGCTCGGCGGCCGCCTCCCAGTCCCGGACCAGGCGCGCGAGGAAGGACGGCCCGGACGGCGCGGACTCGTCGACCTCGCGTCCCCCGGTGTCGCCGTACCAGCCGATGGCCGAGGCCGCCACCAAGGTAGCGGGCGGCGGGCTGAGCTTGGCCAGCGCGCCGGCCAGCGCCCGGGTGCCGAGAACCCGGCTGGCCCTGATCTCAGCCTTGTACCTGGCCGTCCAGCGGTGGTCCGCCACCCCGGCGCCGGCGAGGTGCACGCAGGCGCCGAGCCCGTCCAGGGCGGACGGGCCCGGCGCACCGGACGAGATCAGGCCGGCGTCGGCCGCGCGCGGATCCCAGCGCACCTCGTCGGGGGCCCGCGAGGCGCGGCGGACGAGCCTGATCACCTCGTGTCCGTCGGCGCGCAGGCTGGCCACCAGCGCGGTGCCGATGAGCCCGGACGAGCCGGTGAGCGCGACCTTCACCGTGGCGGGCGGCTAGAGGCCGAGCTCGGCCTCAAAGGCCCCTTCTTCCAGCCGGCTCTTCACCGTGGTGAGGAACCGGGCCGCGTCGGCGCCGTCGATCAGGCGGTGGTCGTAGGTGAGCGCGAGGTAGACCATCGAGCGCACCGCGATCACCTCACCGAGGGCGGGATCGGTGACCACCACGGGCCGCTTGACGACCGTGCCGGTGCCCAGGATCGCGACCTGCGGCTGGTTGATGATCGGCGTGTCGAACAGGGCGCCGCGGCTACCCGTGTTGGTTAGCGTGAACGTCCCGCCGGCCAGCTCGTCGGGCGCGACCTGGCTGGACCTGGTCCGGGTGGCCAGGTCGCTGATCTTGCGGGCCAGCCCGCCGATGTTCAGGTCACCGGCGTTGTGGATGACCGGCACCATCAGCCCGCGTTCGGTGTCGACCGCCATGCCGAGGTGCTCGGCGTCGTGGTAGGTGACCTGGTCCCCGTCGATCACGGCGTTCAGCTTCGGGTGCACCTTCAGCGCCTCGACGGCGGCCAGCGCGAAGAACGGCAGGAAGCTCAGCTTGACGCCCTCGCGGGCCTCGAAGTCCTGTCTGGCCTGGTCGCGCAGCCGCGCGATGGCGGTCACGTCGGCCTCGACCACGGTGGTCAGCTGGGCCGAGACGTGCAGCGACTCGACCATCCGCTGGGCGATGACCTGGCGTGGCCTGGACATCCGCTGGGTCGTGCCGCGCAGCGAGGAAGGCACCACGGCCGGGCGCGGGGCCGCCTGCGCCGGACGGGCCTGCTGCGGTGGCTGGGGCTGAGCAGGCTGCGGAGCCTGCGCCTGAGCGGCGGGCTGCGCGGGTTGACTGGGCTGCGCCGGCTGGGCGGGCGCAGGCGGCTGGGCGGGCTGCGCGGCCCGCTGAGCGCGGGCGGCCTCGATCACGTCCTGCTTGCGGATCCGGCCGCCGACCCCGGTCCCGGTGACGGACTCCAGGTCCACCGCGTGCTCGGCGGCCAGCTTGCGGACCAGCGGGGTGACGTACGGCGCGTCGCCGGCGCTGGGCAGCGGCGTTGGCGGCGGGTACTCCTCGGCCTGGGCTTCGGCCGCCGCTGGGGCCGCGGGAGCCGACTCCTCCGCGGCGGGCTGGCCCTGCGCAGGCACCTGGGCGGCTGAGGCCGGTGCGGACTCGGCGGCCGGGGCCGCGTCGGCAGCCGGGGCGGGCTGGCCGTACGTGGGCGGCGGAGCATAGGCGGGCGTCGAGGGCGCGGACGAGCCCTGATAGCCCGGCGACGCCGCGGGGGAGGACTGCGCGGGCGGCGCGTAGTTCGGCTGCGATCCCTGCGGGCTCCAGCCGTCCGAGTCGGCCGGCGCCTGCTCGGCCTGAGCCGCGGCAGGCTGGGCGGAATCGTCCTGGGCCGAATCGGCCTGCGCGGAATCGTCCTGGGCCGACGCCGTCTGGGCCGAATCGTCCTGCGCTGAATCGCCCTGGGCTGGGGCGGGCTGGGCGGCCTCGGCCGGTGCGGCGCTGGCCGAGTCGTCCGCACCGGGTGCCGCGTCGCCGGACGCGCCGTCGTCGATGACGGCGAGTTGCGCCCCCACCGCGACCGTCTCGTCCTCGTCGACCGAGATGCCGCGTAGGATGCCGGACGCGGGGGAGGGGATCTCGGTGTCCACCTTGTCCGTCGACACCTCGAGGAGCGGCTCATCCACCTCCACGCGCTCGCCTTCCTTCTTGAGCCAGCGCGTGACGGTGCCCTCGGTGACGCTCTCACCGAGCTGCGGCATGGATACGGAGACCGACATGACCTCGTGACTCCTTGGGTGGGTTGGGGGAAGAACAGGGTGGGTTGGGGGCAAAGACTAGGCGTGTACGTGCAGGGGCTTGCCGGCCAGCGCGAGATGCGCCTCGCCGATCGCCTCCGACTGGGTGGGATGGGGGTGGATGAGCTGGGCCACGTCCGAGGGCTCGGCGTCCCAGTTGTAGATCAGCTGGGCCTCGGCGATGAGCTCGCTGACGCGGCTGCCGACAATGTGCACGCCGATCACGCGGCCGGGACGGCCCTCCTCGGACATCGCGATGACCTTGGCCGCGCCCTGAGTCTGCAAGATCACGCTGCGGCCGTTGCCGCCGAGGTTGTAGTTGAACTCGACCGTCTTCAGGCCGCGCTCGGTGGCCTGGGCGGAGGTGATGCCGACCGACGCCACCTCCGGATCGCTGTAGGTGATCCGGGGCACGCCGTCGTAGTCGATCGGGGTGACCGGGAGCCCGCCGATCCGCTCCGCGACCAGGATCCCCTCGCCGAACCCCACGTGCGCGAGCTGCGGCGTGTTGATGAGATCACCGACCGCGGAGATCGAGGGGATGTTCGTCCGGCAGAGCGAATCCACCTTGACGAAACCCCGCTCCATGGCCACGCCGGCTTCTTCGTAGCCGATGCCATCGGAGACCGGGCCGCGGCCGACCGCGACCAGCAGGAGGTCGGCGTCGAGCGTCTTGCCGCCCTCGAGCGTGACCGTGACGCCGGTGTCCGTGTGCTTGACCGACTCGAAACCGGCGCCGAGCTCGAAGCGGATGCCGCGGCGCCGGAACGCCCGCTGCAGCAGCTTCGCGCTTGTCTCGTCCTCCAGCGGCAACAGCTGGGGAAGCAGTTCCACGATCGTGACCTCGGCGCCGAAGGACCGCCACACGCTGGCGAACTCGACTCCGATCACGCCGCCGCCGAGGATGACCACCGAAGCGGGGACCCGGTCCAGTACCAGCGCGTGGTCCGAGGTGATCACGCGTTCGCCGTCGATCTCCAGACCGGGCAGGCTCCGCGGCTGCGATCCGCTGGCCAGCACGATGTGCTCGGCCTCGTAGATGGTGTCGCCGACCCGGACGCTGTGCGGCGATTCCAGCCGCCCCGATCCCTCGATGGTGTCGATCTTCCGGCTCGCGATGGTGGACTGCAGGCCCTTCCAGAGCCGGTCGACCACGCCGTCCTTGTAGGAAAGCACGCCCGGGACGTCGATCCCCTCGAAGGTGGTCTTGACGCCCACGGACGCACTGTCCCTGGCGTGGTCCGCGATCTCGGCGGCGTGCAGCAACGCCTTGGTGGGGATGCAGCCGCGGTGCAGGCAGGTCCCCCCGACCTTGTCCTTTTCGATCAGCGCTACGCGCTTGCCGAGTTCGGCCGCGCGTAGCGCGCAGGCGTACCCGCCGCTGCCACCGCCGAGCACGACGATGTCGTAGCTGCCGATGCCCTCTGCCACCCCTCAAGCCTCCTTCATGAGCCAGTCAGCCCTACCTGGCCTACCCAGTCTTCATCATTTCACTTGCCGTCAGCCGGGCTACCGGCAAGCTTTCCCTCCGCCACGTCGGCCGCGATCTGCACCAGCGTCCTGACCGCCGCCCCCGTGCCACCCTTGGCGACGTAGCCGTACGGACCCCCGTCGTTGTAGGCGGGGCCGGCGATGTCCAGGTGAGCCCAGCGGACCCCGGCCGGCACGAACTCGCGGAGGAACAGCCCGGCGACGAGCATGCCACCGCTGCGGTCTCCGGACACGTTCGCGATATCCGCGACGGTCGAATCGAGCCCCTTGCGGAGATCCTCGGGCAGCGGCATCGGCCACATGGCCTCGCCGGCCCGCCTGGCCGCGTCCGCGATCTCCGCGGCTAGAGAATCGTCGCTGGCCATCACCCCGGCTGTGCGGTTCCCGAGCGCCACCGTTTGCGCCCCTGTCAGTGTAGCCACGTCGATGAGCAGGCTGGGCCGGTCCGACTCGGATCGGGCCAGCGCGTCCGCTAGGACCAGGCGCCCCTCGGCGTCGGTGTTCAGCACCTCCACGGTCTTGCCGCCGTAGATCGTGATGACGTCCGATGGCCGCTGGGCCCCGCCGCCCGGCATGTTCTCGGCGAGCGAGAGGTAGCCGACCACGTTCACCGCCGGTCCGAGCTCGGCGATGGCCTGCAGCGCGGCCAGCACCGCGGCGGCGCCGCTCATGTCCGCCTTCATCGTCTCCATCGCCTTCGGCGGCTTGAGCGAGAGCCCGCCGGAGTCAAAGGTGATGCCCTTGCCCGCGAACACCACGGTGCGGGCGGCATCAGGGTGGGTGTACTCGAGCCGAACGAGCCGGGGCGGGTGCACTGAGCCCATGCCCACCGCGAGAATGCCGCCGAAGCCCTCCTTGGCCAGCTCGTTCTCGTCCAGCACCTGCACGCTCAGGCCATGCGCCGCGGCCGCCTGCCCGGCCGCCGCGGCCAGGTCCGCGGGCACCATGTCGGCCGGGGAGGTGTTCACCAGGTCGCGGACGAGCGACATCGCCCCGGCGAGGACCCTGGCCCGGTCGGCCGCGTCGTCGTGGGCGGTGTGGACGATCAACTCGACGTCACCGGGCGCGGCAGACGCGGTCCGGTATTTCCTGAAGGCGTAGCCGCCGAGCAGCGCGCCGAGCGCCACTGCCTCGGCCTCATCCGGCTCACCCGCGGGGAGCGCGACGGCGACCCGCTTGGCCCGTCCCTTCAATCCGGGGGCAGCAGCGGTCAGATCGCGGGCGGCGGCCCCGGCGGCGCGGCGCAGCCGCTCGAGGTAGGCCTCGCGATCGGCGGCCGCACCCGGCTCCGGGCCCAGGCCGACGGCGACGATAACCGGGGCCGGCAACTGGCCGCCTGTCGGGATCTTGGTGAGTTCTTCCGCCTTACCCGTAGCGCCGAGCGCGGTAAGCGCGGCCATCAGGTCGATTTCATCGGTACTCAGCGTGAGAACCGGGCCGTCCTGGCCCTGGAACACGCCGGTGACGAGGGCGTCCGCATCGGTTGTCGTCGGCACTGACTGGCTGGTAAGCAAAGTGACCGTCATCTTGCTGATCGTAGGGCATCGGCCGGTGTTCCAGACCGGCCCCGCGATGAGTTACTTTGCCCTCCGCAAACAGCTCCGCGCCACCTTTCCGGATTCACCCGGCACGACGCCGGCTGTATTTCGGTAACTCCGTGCGGCTGGTCCATCTTTGCCATTGCATTTCGGGCAAACCCGGAGGAACCATCCCCGGGCACGGCACGTTGCCCCGGGCAGAAACGCGACCGCCGGGAGCTGAACATGAGGGGCCTGGAATTGACCGGACGGCCGGGGGCCGTGCGGTGACCGTGACCGGATACGCGCCGGACGACCTGACGCCTGGGCGGCCGGACGGGAGCGGGACTCCGGTCCCGGCCCGCCGGACCGCCTTTGACGACCTGGCCGACCAGGCCGCGCGGCTGCCGTGGTGCTGGCCGGCACTGGTCACCCTGGCCTTCGGCTTCTACCAGGTCGGCCGCCCCGAGCTGTGGCGGGACGAGCTGGCCAGCTGGTCGTTCGCCAGCCGCCCGGTGACCGAGATGTTTTCGGCCGCCCGGCACACCGGCGCCACCCAGCTGGCCTACTACCTGCTGTTGCATGTCTGGATCGTGGCGTTCGGGGACTCCGCCGACGCGATGCGGGCGCTGTCGGTGCTCGCCATGGCGGCCGCGGCCGCCTGCGTCGCCCTAGTCGGCAGGCGGCTGGCCGGAGCCCGGGCCGGCCTGGTCGCCGGGCTAGTATTCGCGCTGGTCCCCAGCGTGTCCAGGTTCGCCCAGGAGGTCCGGTTCTACGCGCTCGCGACGCTAGTCGCGACGCTGGCCACGCTGCTGCTGCTGCGCGCCCTTGACCGGCCCTCGGCGCTACGCTGGCTGGCCTATGCGGTCAGCCTGGCGCTGCTCGGCTACGTCGACGTCGTGGCGTTGTCGGTGCTCGCCGGCCACGCCGTCGGGGTGGTACTGCGGTCATGGCACCACGGGGACCGCAGGCAACTGTGGTTCATACCCGCCGTCGCGGCCGCGCTGGCGGCCTGCCTGCCGGTGGTCCTGGCGGGCTCGGCGCAGGCCGGACGCCAGGTCGCGTGGATTCCCCGGCCCGGCCTCGACCTGGCCGACTTCGCCTTCTTCGGCCGGAACCTGTTCTATTCCACCTCGGTGGCCACCGCGCTCATCATCCTGGCCGTCCTGGCCTGGGCGGTCGCCTGGCGGGAGGCCGCCTTCATGACCGCGCTCGCGATCGGCCCGGTGGCCGCGGTCTGGCTGGCTTCGCAGGGCACGTACTCGTACTTCTTCCCCCGGTACCTGCTGTTCACGGTGGGTGCCTGGGCGGTCCTGGCCGGGATCGGGCTGAGCCGGCTGGACGGGCGGATCGCCGTGGTGACCGTGCTGGTCATCGCCGTCCTCAGCGCCGGCGATCAGCAGGTGATCAGGGAGCCGGGCGCGCACAACTGGCCGTCCTACCCGGTCGGTCTCGGCGGCTATTACGTGGACTACGCGAGCGCGGCGGCCTTCGTCGCCCGCCAGGCACGGGCCGGCGACGGCATCGTCTATCAGGCCAGGGAACACCAGGACAGCTGGCTGATGGTCGGTTACGGCCTCCAGTACTACCTGGCCAGGGATATGCCGAACGGGGTGCCGGTTCCGCGCCAGCTCTTCATCGCGCACACCGCGGCCGAGGTCGGCACCCTGTACCCGGAGCCCTGCGAGCAGCCGGCGGCCTGCCTGGGTGCCGAACGGAGGATCTGGGTCATCGGCGTCGGCCGCCAGACGAGCCCCTACCAGGCCGTGACCCCAGCCCAGGCTGCGGTGCTGCGGCCGCGCTACCGGCTCAGCCTGGTCAAGCACCAGCGCAGCCTGACCATGTTCCTGCTCACGCTACGAACGGGGTGACGCGACATTCGTTAACTGTACAATCTAACAGTGGTTGCAATCTCAATGGCCTTCCGCTTCCTCGGCGTACACCCGCGCGGCGTAAGCCTCGAGCGACTGCTCGCACTCGTCGAGCGCCTTCTCGGCCGCCTGCCGTCCGTCCGCGTCGAACACGTCGCGCTCCCGGACCTTGGCGAACCAGTTGCGCAGCTTGACCAGGTCGACCTCGTTCTCCTCGAGTTCGGCGTAGGTGAAGTGGTGCGCGGTGTACTCCTTCTTGACCTGCTGGAGGAAGTCCTCGCAGCGGTCCACGATCTCCTCGTACTCGTCGTTCCTGGCCGCCTGGAAGGCCTTATGCACGTCGGATTCGCCCGCCAGCACCGAGCAGGACAGCAGCACGGCCGTCCCGGACATGTCGATGATCTCCCGTCTGAGCTTGCGCAGCGCGCGCTCGGTGGCGACGCTGGCCGGCAGCGCCGCGGCCGAGTTCTGCAAGTAGATGGCGCCCAGGCTCTTGATCCGCCGCCATACGGTGGAGCGCAGCCTGGTTGGCTCGGGTGGAACCCGGTAGATAAGCACCAGCCAGCCCGCGTCCCCGTCTTTACCGGGAGTCTTCTCCGTCACCCGAATATTCAAGCACTAGGCCTGGGAGGAGCCCTGTGACCGCGCTTCCCCTCATCCTGACCGTGTTCGTCGCCTGCGCGGTGGAGGCGATCGAGGCGCTGACCATCGTGCTCGCGGCGGGCCTGACCCGGGAGTGGCGGTCGACTTTCCAGGGCATGGCCGCCGCCCTGCTCGTGCTGGCCGCGATCGTGGCGGCGCTCGGGCCGACGATCACGCTGCTGCCGCTGACCGCGCTGCGGCTGGTGGTCGGCGCGCTGCTGGCCATCTTCGGGCTGCAGTGGCTGCGCAAGGCCATCCTGCGCGCTACCGGATACAAGTCGCTGCACGACGAGGCCAGCGCCTACCTGCGCGAGGTGGCCGCGGCCAAGGCCGCGTCCACCTCGTCCCGCGGCCGCGTGCACGACTGGTACGCATTCACGCTGGCGTTCAAGGGCGTCCTGCTCGAGGGCCTGGAGGTGGTCTTCATCGTGATCACGTTCGGCGCCAACCAGGGCAACGTGGGCGCCGCGGCGATCGGCGCGGCCGTGGCCGTGGCCGTGGTCGCGGTGACCGGGATCGCGGTGCGCGCGCCGCTGGCGAAGGTGCCGGAGAACGCGATGAAGTTCGCGGTGGGCATCATGCTCACCTCGTTCGGCATCTTCTGGGGCGCCGAGGGAGCCGGCGTCTCCTGGCCCGGCCAGGACGCGGCCCTGCTCGTGCTGGTGCCGGTGGTGGCGCTGGTGGCGCTGTGCTACACGGTGCTGCTGCGTCGGCCGCGGGCGGCCCCGTCCGCGTCCGTGCCCGCGTCCGAGGAGGTGAGCAGCTCGTGAGGCGGCTGAGGTCCATCGGCGCGTTCTGGTACGACTTCGTGGTCGGCGACGACTGGCGGGTCGCGGTCGTCGTGGTCGCCGCGCTCGCGCTGACCGCGGTGCTGGTCCACGCAGCCGGCGTCAACGCCTGGTGGCTGCTGCCCGTGTTCGTCTTCGCCGCCCTGGGCTGGTCGCTGCGTCGCGCCATCTCCGGACGGTAGCTCAGCCCGAGCGCCCGACCAGACCGTGGTCGAAGGCGAACACCACGGCCGCGGCGCGGTCGCGCAGCCCCAGCTTGGTGAACACGTGGTTGACGTGGGTCTTGACCGTGCCCTCGCTGACGAACAGCTCGGCGGCGATCTCGCCGTTGGTCCTGCCCCGGCCGATCAGCGCCAGCACCTCGAGTTCACGGCCGGTGAGCGCGTCCAGGTCGGGATCCTGACCGGCCGGCCCTGCGGCGGCCGGCGCGGACCGGTAGGTGGCCAGCACCCGGCCGGTGACGGCCGGGTCGAGCCATGCGCCGCCCTCGGCGACCATCCGCACCGCCCGCTGCAGGTCCTCGGCGGGCACCCCCTTGAGGACGAAACCGGACGCGCCGGCCCGCAGCATCCCGGCCAGCGCCTGATCGTCGTCGAACGTGGTCAGGGCGAGCACCGGCGGGCTGCCCTCGCGCTGCTTGAGCCGGCCGGTGGCCTGCACGCCGTCGGTAAACGGCATCCGGACGTCCATCAGCACCACGTCCGGCGCGGTGGCCTCGACCGCGGCGATGACCTCGCCGCCGTCCGCGCACTCACCCACCACCTCGAAGCCGAACGGGGCGCGCAGGATGCCCCGCAGACCGGTCCTGACCAGCTCCTGGTCATCGACAAGCAGCACCCGGATCATGATGTCCCCCCGGTCAGCGGGAGCCTGGCGCGGACCAGCCAGCCGCGCCCGCCGGGGCCGGCCTCGCAGCTGCCGCCGACCGATTCGGCCCGCTCCCGCATGCTGATCACGCCGAGGCCCGGGCCAGCGCCCGCGCTCGCGGCCTTGCCCGGCACGGTCCGGCTGTCCGCGGTCAGCGTCACCTCGCCGGCCCAGACCCGCAGCCCGACCTCGGTCGGTGCCCCGGGTGCGTGCTTGGCCGCGTTCGTCAGCGCCTCCTGCGCGATGCGGTACACGGCCAGGCCGGTCGTGGCGGGCAGCCCGGCGATGTCGCCCTCGACGGCCAGCGTCACGTCCGCGCCCGCCGAACGGAACTGCTCCACCAGCGCGGGCAAGCCACCCGCGCCCGGCAGCGGAGAGATACGGTCCGCGGCGTCGTCCTCGCGGAGCATCCCGACCGCGGTGCGCACCTCGGCCAGGCACTCGCGGCCGAGCCGTTCGGCCTCGGCCAGGGCGCGCCCGGCGTCGGCCGGATCGTGCTCGACCGCCAGCCGCGCGCTCTGCACGTGCAGCAAGCTGACCGTCAGGGTGTGGCCGATGACGTCATGCAGCTCCCGGGCGATCCGGTTCCGCTCCTGAGCCCTGGCCTGCTCGGCCAGGCCCGCCTGGGCCAGCCGAAGCCGCCGCAGCAGGTCCCGGTCGTGCCGGATCAGCAGGCTGAACGCGACGGTCAGGGTAGTGCCGGCCAGCCAGGCGCCCCAGCCGGGATCGGGCTGGCCCCACAGCCACTCGGACGCGAACAGGAGCATCGCCCCGGCCCAGTACGCCAGGCCCTCGCGGCGGGTGCCGGCCAGCACGCACCAGCCGGCCAGCAGGCACACGGCGAACCAGCCGATGTTGCTCGACGTGCCGTTGCCGAGCACCGCGATGCCGGCGGTGGCGAGCGCGGCGTAGAGCAGCACGGGCCGCCATCCCAGCAGGAGCAGCGTTGCCGCGCCGACCGCCACGACGGCCCCGGCCGCGGCGGCCGCCGCGCTGGGGTTGAGCCGGACCGCCCCGGCCGCCGTCACCGCGGCGAACACGACGATGGCGGCCCAGCGCGCCCGGCCCGTCAGGTACACGGCCGACTCAGCGGGACCGGCTGGTTCCAGATCGCCGCTCATGCTGCGGAGTCTACGGCCGCCCGTCGCCGGGCGGCCGTACCGCGAGAGAGCCGATGTCACAGCGCCGATGTCACAGCGCCGTGCGGCGGGCCGCCACGGCCGTGGCCGCCACCGCCAGCACCGCCACCCCGATCAGCGACCCGGTAGCCGTGCCCAGGCCCAGCCACGGCGCGCGCACCGCGTTGGTCAGCAGCGTCAGCGGCAGCGGCCCCGCGACCTGCTTGACGATGGAACCCATCACGTGCGGCGGCGGGCCGCCGGCGCCGAGCAGGAAGGACGGGAAGAACAGCAGCAGGCCGACGGCCTGGGCGGCCCGGGCCGAGGGCAGCACCGAGCCGAGCAGCACGCCGATGCTGACGAAGGCGACGGCGCCGAGCGGCAGCGCGACCGCGACCCGCCACGCGTCGTGCACGGCGGGGATGCCGTACACCGGCGCGGCCACGGCCAGCAGCAGCGCGCAGGCCACCGCGGTCGTCAGCAGGCCCACGATGAGCTGGGCGATCGCGAACGACCAGCGGGGGAAGCCGGCGGCGGCGAAGCGGCGCAGCACGCCGCGCTCCCGGTACGAGGCCAGGTGGACCGGCAGCATCACCAGCCCGGTCGCCGCGATCACCACGGTGAGGTAGGACGCCACGTACCAGTGCGACGGGTTGGTGCCGTCGAACGCCGGGTCCGGACTGGTGCCGAACGCGCCGCCGATGATCAGCATGGTGACGATCGGGAACGCGAACACGAACGTCAGCACCAGCGGATCGCGTGTCATCAGCTTGAGTTCGGCCCGGACCAGCCGTCCCACCGTGGTGCTCATCGCCGTCCTCCGATCAGTTCGCCGTTGACAGATGCGGCCGCGGCCGGCTCGTCGCGGTCGCCGTTCAGCAGCCCGAGCAGGGCGTCCTCCAGGCCGGGCTGGGAAATCGCCAGGTCGTCCGGCACCCGCTCCCAGCGCACCAGGGCGGCACAGACGTGGGCGACGATGCGCCGGTGGCCGCGCACCGTGATCCGCGCCCCGGACCGCGTCACCTCCCGTACCCCGTCAAGCCGGCGGACCTGGTCCAGCAGCTGCGCGGGGGGATCCGGCATGCTGAACCGGATCACCGCCGTGCTGGCGTGCCGTTCGACCAGGTCCGCCGGCGCCCCCGCGTCTATGACGTGGCCCGCGCGCATCACCGCGACCCGGTCGCAGAGCGCCTCGGCCTCGTCCATTTCGTGGGTGACCAGCAGCACCGTGGTGCCCTCGTCGTTTAGCTGGCGGATCGCATCCCAGACGGTGCGCCGTGCGGCGGGGTCCAGGCCCTGGGTGAGCTCGTCCAGGATCACCAGCCGCGGCCGGTTGAGCAGGGCCAGGACGAGGAACAGCCGCTGCCGTTCCCCGCCGCTCAGCGAGGAGAACACCGACCGGCGCCGCTGCGTCAGCCCGAACTGCCCGAGCAGCTCGCCGCCGTCGCGGGCGCGCTGGGTGCTGAACAGCTCGAGCGCCTCGGCCACCCTCAGCCGGTCGGGCAGCGCGGAAGACTGGAGCTGGCTGCCCACCAGCGGCCGAAGCTGCTCGGCCTGTGTTACCGGGTCGAAGCCCAGCACCCGCAGCCGTCCGTCATCGGGCTTGCGCAGCCCCTGAATGCACTCCACGGTGGTCGTCTTGCCGGCGCCGTTGGCGCCGATCAGGCCGACGATCTCGCCGGCGGGGACGTCGAGGTCAAGCCCGTCCACCACCATCCTGGTCCCGTACGACTTGCGGAGACCTCGCACGGTCACTACTTGTGGCTCGCTCATGGCACCAATGTGCCGGCTCAGGCCCGGCCGGCGCGTCAGGCCACGGGTAGAACCTCGCCTCCACCCCTGGGTAGAGAACGTGCTACGCCTCCGCCATCGCGGATACCACGGACGTCCGGGCGGCCCGGCGGGCTGGCAGAGCCGCGGCGGCCAGCGCGGCGCCGACCGCGATCGCCGCGTACAGCGTGATGTGCGAGTACGGGATGGATAGCAACCCCTGACCGTCGGTGGACTGGACGAACGCGTGCACCATGACGACGCCGAACGTCACGCCGAGACCCGCTCCCAGCACGATGGCCAGCGCCGCCATGAGCAGCGCCTCGGTCAGCAGCATCCGGCGCAGCTGGCCCCGGGTCAGGCCGAGCGCGCCCGCGCTGTCGTACACCGCGGTCACCCGCAGCCTTTCGGAACTCCCGTCAAGCGTGCGGACGACGAGCGTTCCGCCCTGGTGCGCGCCCAGCCTGCCGAGCTGGCCGGAGTCCACGCCGACCGTGCCGGGGCCGATCGCGGCGAGCGACCCGGCGATCATCGCGGGCCTCACGCTGACGCCGAGCGCGGCCCGGGCGATGGCGCCCACCTCGGCCCGGTCCCCGTTCACCCGTGCCTGCCTGGCATAGTCGGCCGCGACGACGCCGAGCGTGCCGGCCGACCGCAGCGCGCCGATGACACCGGGCGGGACGACCTGGCCGCCATGGCCCGCCTGAACCACGTAGTCGAACGGGTAATGCTGCTCGATCTGAGCGTCGCTGGACGCCTGCGCCGACGAGACGACGACGGTGAACAGGGTCATCAGGGTCAGCCCGATGGTGAGCGCCGCCGTGGTCGCGGCCACCCGGCGCGGGTTGCGCCGTGCGTTGACCGTGGCGAGCCTGCTGACCGGCCCCGTCAGCCGGCCAGGCAGCCAGCCGAGGAACGCGATGCCCGGCGGCACGATGAGCGGCCCGAGCGCGAGCACCGCCAGAAAGCACAGGCAGCCGCCGGCCGCGATCTCCACGAAGCCGGACTCCCCGCTGACGTGCCGCAGGCCGGTGAACGTGGCCAGGATCCCCGCGCCGGCGAAAAGGACGGCCGCGGCGACGCGCAGCCAGCCGGCCCCGGTCCGGGTCGGCTGCTCGTGCTGGCCGCCGAGCGCGGCGACCGGGGCGACGCGGGTCGCCGACCTCGCGGGTATCACGGCCGCCGCGACCGTGACCACCAGCCCGGCGGTCATCGATATGGCCACGGCCGAGGGCTGCAGGACCACCGGTCCCGGCGGCACCGCGGCGCCGAACCCCGCGAACAACCGTTGCAGTCCCCAGCCGAGGCCCAGCCCGGCCAGGACGCCGGCGGCCGACGCGATCAGGCCGACAACGGCCGATTCGCCCAGCGTGCTCCGGAATACCTGGCCGCGGCTCGCGCCGACGCACCGCAGCAGGGCCAGTTCCCGGCCGCGCTGGGTGATCAGGATGGTGAACGTGTTGTAGATGACGATGCACGCGACGACGAGCGCGATCAGCGCGAACACCAAAATCGCCGAGGTGAACTGCTGGGTGAAGCCCACCGCCGCGTTGGCCTC
>Ga0207674_10002443_pt1 | contig 23468 bp, 21 predicted proteins | sample KBSCornC72_FD_184303 | JGI IMG/M metagenome (GOLD analysis project Ga0207674, IMG submission 184303) | Corn rhizosphere microbial communities from Kellogg Biological Station, Michigan, USA - KBS Corn C7-2 (SPAdes) (version 2) | ecosystem: Host-associated > Plants > Roots > Rhizosphere > Soil ...
AATGTCCAAATGATTCTGCGCGACGAGACGGGCGCTACGCTTCAGACCACCCCGATATTCCTGACCCCCAACGGGCATTACGCTTTTGTGTTGGGAGGGGTGTATCCGCTGGCTGCGGGCAGACGCGGCACAGTCGAGTTCGATTCGGCCGGCCCCCCGATCAGCGTGCTGGGGATTCGAGCGAATGGGAATGCATTTACATCGATTCCGGTGTTGACGAGATAGCGTGGCATGGTCATTTCACGGTTACTGATGTTAGGGGTCATCTGTTACGCTTTTCATTTGCGTGCTGATGACGACCGATACGCGGCCGTATCCGGTGACTATCAGAACCACAACTATGGATATGCCGTGACGATTCCCGGAGGCTTGCGTGGCTTCAAACCGAAACCGCCCGCGCCAGTTCACGGGATCTTCATTCCATTAGCAGAAGGGCAAGACGCTAGGATCGATGTGAATGCCAACTACAATACATTAGAGTACAAGTCGGTTCCTGAAGCGTCGGCGGGAGAGAACGAGTGGTTTGTTGAACGTTGCGTGGACAGCCCACGAACGTTGTCCAAACCGGCCACTCTCGGATCAATCGCAGCGATTTCCACCGAAGTTATATGCATGGAACGAGGATCGAGAGGGAGCGTGGTGCTCGACAGCATTGTCGCCATTGGACCGGCAGCCACTGATTACATGACGGCCGTGGTCTACAGCGTGTCCTTGATATCAATCGACAAGCGATATCTCAACGATAAAAAGGTGTATGACCGCATAGTGAGGTCATTCAAATTGACCGAGCCAAAACGATGACGCCGCCCGCAACAAGAGAGTACCTACCCGGCTACTGCTTCTTCGGCGTGGTACGAGCTTCGCACCAGTGGCCCGCTTTCGACATGTTTAAAGCCTAGCTCGTAACCCAGTCTCTTGAGGACGGCGAATTCTTCCACGCTTACGTAGCGGATGATGGGCAGGTGCTTGAGCGAGGGACGCAGGTATTGGCCCAACGTGAGAATATCGACATTGCTTTGGCGCAGGTCGCGCATCACCTGATGTACTTCTTCAATCGTCTCTCCCAATCCCAGCATTAAACCGGACTTCGCTGGGATCTCGGGCCGCTGCCGCTTCACATAAGCCAGCATGTCGAGCGAGCGTTCGTAGCGCGCCCCCAGGCGCACCTGGCGATACAGGCGCGGCACGGTCTCGGTATTGTGATTCAGCACGTCGGGCGAAGCATCAAGCACCAAGTCCATGGCGGCGTGAGAGCCCTGGAAATCGGGAGTCAGCACTTCGATGCCGCATTCGGGCAGGCGCGCGCGGATGGCTTTGATGGTAAGCGCAAAGAGCTCGGCGCCGCCATCCTTGCGGTCGTCGCGATTCACGCTGGTGATGACGGCGAATTTGAGTCCCAGGACAGCGCAGGCTTCGGCCACGCGGCGCGGCTCGTCGTAATCGACCGGCAACGGGCCGCCCTTTTGCACGGCACAGAAACCGCAGCGGCGCGTGCAGACGTTGCCCAGGATCATGAAGGTGGCAGTGCGGCGGTTCCAGCAATCGCCGATATTGGGGCAGGCGGCGCTTTCGCACACGGTGTGGAGGTCCAGCTTCTGCACCAGCTTCTTGAGGTTATGATAGTTTTCACCAACGGGCGCGGGCGCACGCAGCCACACGGGGCGCGGGGCACGAGGTTTGGGATCAATGCGGACGAGCACTACTTCGATTGTAGCAACTCACCAATTCTGACCTCGATAATGCGCGATTCGTCGAAGCCGCGGATGCGGCGGAAGAAGGCCGGCGATTGCTCGAAGGCGGCGCGCGGGATGAAGCCGATCAGCTCGCTTTCGGCGATGGCCGTGCCGAGGCTCGCAGCTTCAGCCTCCACGGCGGCGTACAATTCGTCAAGCGGAATGGCCGCGAAGTTCGTCAGGTTCATGGAGACTTGAGCACGGCCCAGCGACGGGAGATACAGACCCATGGCTTTGACAAACGGAAAGCCTCCTGACGATTCGCGCATCTTGGCGGCGATCTGCTTGGCGATGGCGGCCTCCGGCGTTGTCAGGTTGATGTTGTAGGCGATCAGGAAATTGCGAGCGCCGACCATCACGGCACCGGCGGTTGGGTGTTCGGCTACATCGCCGACATCGGCCGGCTGCCCGTCGAAACCGGGCCTGCGAACGCGTTCTAGTCGCTTTCGCTCCGGTAACTTGGCCGCGGCTTCGTAAAAATACACAGGCACACGGAACCGCCGCCAGATTTCTTCGCCCGCGCGATGGGCGATAGCCACGCAATCTTCAAGGGTCGAGCCTTCAAGCGGCACAAACGGGACCACGTCGGCCGCGCCGACTCTTGGGTGCACGCCCACGTGATGACGCAGATCGATCAGCTCGGCAGCCTTGCCGGTGGCGCGCACAGCGGCTTCGAGCACTGCGTCCGGCTCGCCCGCAAAAGTGATCACGCTGCGATGGTGGTCGGCGTCAGACTCGAAGCCCAGCACCGCAATACCGTTGAGGTGTCCGATGATGCGGGCGAGGGCCGCGATGGTGTGGGGATTCCGGCCCTCGGAAAAGTTAGGCACACATTCGATCATTACTGGGATCATAAGGAGTGCACGCTCCTAAAGACAACCAGAAAAGAACGCTCGACCGGGTTCTGTCAAAATTCGGAGTCGGATCGCGGACCGAGGCTCGTAGTTGGATCGGCGCGGGGCGTGTCACCGTCAACGGCAAGAAAGTACAAACTCCAGATGTCTGGATCGATCCCGAGCGCGATCGTGTCCAACTCGACGGCCATCCGTTGACTGCGCGCCAAAAGCGATATCTGCTGCTTTATAAACCCAAGGGCTATCTAACCACTTATAAGGACCCCGAAGGGCGGCCGACGGTTTACGATCTGCTCGGCGGCGTGAAGGACTTTGTATTTCCGGTGGGCCGTCTGGATCAGGACACCACCGGACTGCTGATCCTGACCAACGATTCAACGTTCGGGGATCACATCACCAGCCCCGAATCAAAGGTTCCGAAGACCTACCTGGTGAAGGCGTCAATGCTGCTCTCGGACGATCAACTGGCACAGCTGCGCCAAGGGATCACGCTAGCCGACGGCCCGACGCGGCCGGCAATCGTCAAACGCATTCGTGATTCGGCCAAATACACATTCTTCGAAATCACCATCACAGAAGGGCGCAACCGGCAGGTGCGTCGCATGGTGGAAGCGCTGGGCGCGAAAGTGCTGAAGCTGGTGCGGACCGCGATCGGCGCTATTGAAATTGCCGGACTGGAGATCGGCAAGTACCGGGAGCTGGCTGCGGAGGAAATCCTGGCGCTGGGCGGGATGTCTAAGACGCCTTCGCGCGGCGCTCTGGTTCGGAGGGCTGTTCAGGCGCCGCGCCGAAGCGGAAAGTCAGCGCGCTGGGCAGGTGGAACTCGCCGCCGCGGCCATAACGACTGAGCACTCCGGCCGCGACATGCAGCAGTACCGCGGTGACGATCCAGAGTTGCCAGTGGGAAAACAGCCCGCGGATCGCGAATTCCTTGGTAACACCGATATCCGACGCCAGGCGCCAGAAGCCCAGTACGTAAGCCATCAGTGCGGCGGGGATCAAAAGCGCACCGCACGCCAGTGCCAACTCACGGTTCTTACCACGCGTTCTACGCAACGGGTGGCCTTGCCGCAACTGTATGCGAACGATCATGAACTAAATCGTCCTAGATCTCAGTCTAACAGGCGGCGGAGAGGCGGTTTACTTCCGTTCCGCTGCTATTCCCCAAGACGTCCAACAGAGTGATACATTAGTGACCAAAGATCGCGGCCGCTGGCGGCGTCAAAGGGAACCTGGGTAGCCCTGCCGCTTGCGCGGACGCACAGCCGACGAGGGAGACGCAATATGCGTTTTTGTAAGGCGATTGCCACCGGTAGCGTGGCGGTGATGGGATTTGCAGTCCACCTGGGAGCCCAGAACCTGACGTCCCCAAAATTGACCGGGGAAGCCTGGAAGCTGGAAGCGAAGGGCGAAGCGGCGGAGGCTCGCAGCCAGTTGCTGAAGGCGGCCATGGGCGCGCCCAACGATCCGCTGGCGCTCGGGGCGTATGCGGAATTTCTGGCGTACCACCGCGACCCGGGCGCGCGCGGCGAGTATGAAAAGCTGTTGCAGCTTCTTAGCCGCAATGGTGCAAGCGCCGGGGAGCGGGCCAAGGTCGCGCGGCGGCTAGTGGAGTTGGACCTGCTGGCCGGCGACCGCGCTAGCGCTGAAACCCATCTCGAAGCATTCCGCTCGTCGGGTGGAAGCGGCTTGGTCCTGCCTGCCGCGGTCACCCCGCCGCAATCCAGTTTTATTGAGATTCCCGGGCCCTTGCGTTCCTTTGCGCGCATGGCTGCCATATCTCCGGATATCGCGCCCGAAGACGTAATGTCGGCCTTGGCGCACAACGTTACGCTCAACGGCTACTCGGCTGGGCGGGGCGGCGAGGCGCTGGAGCCCACCGAGTTTCTGAAGCTGGTGATGCGCTATCTGACACAAGCGCGCGAGTTGGAAAAGCTCGCAGGCGCCGACAAAGTTCTGCAAGTCGCTACCTGCGAATCGCCGGTGACGGGCGACCTGCTGCGCATTCTGGGGTACCGGATGCGGGGGAGCTGCGGCTCGGACCTGGCGCTCGAAACGGTGAACCCGTCGCGGGCTTTTCTCACCATTGATTCCGGTTTCCCGCTGTCGGAACTGGAAGCGGCGCTGCGCACCAATCGGACGTTCACCTTGGATTATCACCCGGCGCGCGTGCCTATTCTTTATACCGCCGATTATTGGCAGCCGCCGGCTGCGGGCCAGAAACCAGTCGAATTCATCGATTATTTCCTGAATGAACCGACCGTCTGCCGCCTGTACACCGCAACTGCGGCGCTCGATCCGGATACAGCGGAGCAGATGCGCAAGGACCTGCCCGTCGGCAAGGCGAAAATCTACGCGCACGTGCTGGACTTTTTCGGCTCCATGTTCGAGTTGCGGGATGGCAAGGCAGCGGTACCCGGAGGCGCTCGGTCCGAGAAAGCATGGGCCGACATGGTGGGCGTGGCCCCCGATAAAGGAGCCGCGTTCTTCGAGCGGCTGGTCGCGAAGGACGACGGATGGTTGGCCTCCTACTATGACTCGCTGGCGCGGATTAACGGGCCGGTGCAGGCCTATTTGACGGAACCTGAGCGAATCAAGCGATTTTACGTGGCGCTGCGCGGCAGGGTTACAAGTCCCGGGCCGGCGCGCCCGGTGTTCCGGGCCAATGCGGATCTGGTGCTGCTGACGACTCGTTTGGGCCTGGATGCTAACGGCAAACCCCACCTGCCGGGCGGGCTGGATGTGTGGAAGGGCCTGTTCGCCGGAAAAATGGAGGCCAAATACGATCAGCGCTTGGCCAAGGCCGCGCCGGGCTGGAAGGATTCCGAAGAAGTAGTGGAAGCGATGTTCGGGTTGTCGCGGAAGATGGTGGAAAATCAGCCGCTGAAGATTTTCATGGCGCTGACCGACATCGAGCGCAACCGCGCCAAGCCGCTCGAAACCAACACCGTCGAAATACTGGTCCGCAACTACAAAGAATTTGGCTCACAGTATCCGTTGTTCGCGGAAACACCGGCTATTTCAGACGCGACCATCCTGGCCTATATGGATGCGGCCCGCGGAATCACTCAGATTCGGGATGTGGGCTTGCGTGCTGACGCTGCCGGCACCATGCAGGCATTGGCCGGATTCTGGCAGATATTCGTGCGCCAGCGGAGCATCCAGACCGCGGACGTGGACGCCGCACTTGGTTCAGTGCTGCAGGGTTTTGCGAAGATTCAGAACCAGAGGGATATCTTTGACGCTGGCAGGAAGGGCGTCGCCAGACTTCTCGAAGCGGCCGGTGCGCCGGCCTCCGGATCGGCGCAAGATCACATGATGGATCTGCTGGCCGGCACCAAGGCGACCAGCGAGGGCACGCTCTCCGACGCCCACACCCAGATGATCCAGGAGATGACACGCGTATTCGAGGCGCAAAGGCTGGTATCGCTCGATACTATCTTCACGCTGGCGGATCGGCTGGAAGCCGCCGCAGCCGGACAAAAGCTGGATAATGCGACGGTGAATCGGCTGGCCGCGCGCATCACGGAAATTCAGCTGCCTCGCACGGCTTTGACTACCCGGGATCGGACCGAGGCGTCCACAGGTTACTGGACAGACCGGCATATAGACGGCGAACGCAAACTGAATCTGCGGTCGGCCATCGACAAGGCCGGCGCCGATCCGCAAAAGCTGCGGGATATTCGCGCGTCGCTGACGCCCGTGTTGCGGGACACTCTGGTGGGATTCAATTACGTCCACTACGCTCCTCCGGGAGCGCAGGTGCTGTTTACCAATCCGGCCTTCGTGCGTAGCCACGACTTCTTCGGCAACTCCTCGCATCCGGCCACCTGGCTGGGCACCGAGGTTATGGGCACCGGCTGGCCCGCCAATGCCGGCGGACGGTTGACGGGGTCGCTCAGCGCGCTGCCTTACGCGCTCGCCGAGGCTGAGCAGAATTTCCTGATCCCTACCCGCGAACAGGCGCTGATCTGGGGCGATCTGGTGCCGCAAATGATTTTAAGCGCCGTGATCCCACGCTGGTGGAACGTCACACCCACGCAACTGCACTGGGTGGGACTAAACCTGGCTTATGCCGAATCCTCGCTGGCGCAGTCGGCTTTGAACGATTCCGAACGCCGCCGGGTTATCGCGGTGCTGGATCGTTATGTACCGCCAGCGCGCTTGAAGAAGGTCGAGCGGCTCCTGGCTGAGGGCGAGGTTCGCCGTGCGGAGGACAGCATCGTGCCCTCTGAGTTGTATCAGGTAGCGCGCGAACTGGCGCCGGGCGATCGCGACTCGGCGCTGGCCGAAGAGTTACGCAGGATTGCAGCCGAAGCACCCGAAGATATCAATGCGCGGGCTATATCCCACTCTTTTGGAACTCCCAAGCCGCTTCTCTCGACATCCTATGAACCGGCTCTGCTGAACCTGCGCACCTTCCCCACTCTGCTGGGATACTCCAGCAGGATTCTTGCCGAAAGCTGGGAATCGAACCTATTGTTTTATGCAGCGCTGGCGGATGAAGTTCACATGCGGCCGGATGAATTGAACCTCCGCGTGCCGGAGTGGACCCAGCAGACCGTGGAACATATCTTCGCAACGCATCTGGATGACTGGCCGGCGCTGCTGCGCTCGCTCCGCCTGGTGGGAGATGACGTGCTGCAGAAGGCGCGTAAACAACTGGTAGCGCAAAACCAAAAGACAGATTAGCGGATAGTAAACAATTTGAGCGAACTGGCAAGCAGGGAGGATAGAAAAGTGTTTCGTCGAATGGGTTTGATTTTTTTATTGGTCGCGCTGGCCGTGGCGCAAGACCGTCCCACGTTTCGAGTCAAGGTGGACCTGGTGGTACTCTCGTTCACCATCACCGATAACAAGGGCCACTACATCAACGGCCTGCAACCCAAGGATTTTCGCATTTCGGAGGACGGCATCCCGCAAAAGCTCTCGAGCTTTGCCGAAGGCAATAAGCCGCCGCTCGAGGTAGACGCTGACGGTTCAACGCGCCCCATGCCGATTTCCGAACAGGGCAAACTGGCAGGCCGCCTGGATGCCGTTGTAGGGACCAATGTGTTCGTACTTTTCGACACCAGTAATTATATGTACCGCGGGTTTGTTTACGCCTCCGATGCCATTGCGGATTTTGTGCGCGGGCTGGACCGCGCGGACTCGGTGGCGGTATATACCTATAGCCGCAATCTATCGCGCGCAGCCATGCTCACCAAGGAGCGCAATGAAGCGGTTTCCGGTCTGCGCAACGCCGTGGCGGGCGACGATTCGGCGCTTTATAATTGCCTGCTGCTGACCCTGCGCGACGCGGCTCGGGTCCCGGGGCGCAAGGTTGTGATCGTATTTTCGAACGGCCCCGATAACGCCAGTATGGTGGCGCCCGACGACGTGCGCGCAGTGGCGGAAGACGAAGGCATTCCGATTTACGTCATCTCCACTAACGAAGTGACCAAGGATCCAATCTCTTCGAATGTTTTCAAGCGCATCTCAACAGGAACCGGCGGGAAATCCTATTTCGCGAAGACCTGGCAGAAACAGGTGGAGGCGTTCGAGGCCATTCGCGAAGATCTGGGCAACTCCTACACCGTCACCTATTATCCGCAGCCCAATCCCAACGAAGGCTTCCGCAAAGTCACGGTAGAAGTGCTGTCGGACGTAGGCAAGAAATATCGCGTGCAGGCCCGGCCGGGCTACCGGCCGCATGGCGGATTCTAACGCCTCACGCCGGCGTAGTGAGTTGCTTGCCTTTTTCCGCGAGCAGGATGGCCAGTAGTCGGGCCGGCTTGGTTTTACTGGCATTGCCGGAGACCGCATGTAGCTGGTTCGGCGTCTCGATGAACATCTGGCCGGTGGCGTAAGTTTTCTCGGGATCGTCGCCTACCTTCGAACGAATCTCGCCTTCGAGAACGTACGCAATGGTGATGCCGGGATGCCGATGCGCGGCGGTGCTCTCACCGGGAGCGTACGAAATTTCCACGGCGGTGGCAGACCAGTCCTTTAAGGTCAAATCCGGCAGAGCATGTTCGAACACCACTTTCCTTCCGCCGGCGGCGGTCTGCGCGCTTGATATCAGAGCCTGCGCCAGCATCGCGCCGGCGCTGCCTAACAATATTCTTCGGTTCATCATGCACCCCCCTGGTCTTCAATACAGTGTAGCCGGCACCCGCTGCTTGGCTTCTTCATCGAACGTCTTGGCGTCCACAAATCCGCAAGTGTGCTTCGCCATCACCGTCCCCATGCTCGGCACCGAGCCCGGCAGCGCATGTTTCGCGGGATTCCAAATGTCGGACCGCACCAGCGCCCGGCTGCACTGGATATAAGCTTCCTTCACGGTCACGACAAGCACCGTGCGCGGCGGTTTGCCTTGCATGATGAACTGATCAATGAGCGCTGGATCGCGGCTGATCGCAGCCTCCCCGTTCACTCGGAAAGTCTCATGCACGCCTGGGACCAGGAACAATAGGCCGATCTTCGGATTCCGCACCAGATTATGCAGCGTATCCAGGCGGTTGTTGCCGCGGCGGTCGGGTATTAGCAGAGTGTGGTCATCGGCAACTTTAATGAAGCCGGGAACATCTCCGCGCGGCGAATTGTCGGCGGCGGTTGGGCCCTGACTACCGACGATGACCATCGGCGAGGCGGCAATGAATGCGCGGCAGAGGTCATCCAGGTGGTCGAGTTGCTTGCGAATCGACCGCTCGAGCGGCGGTCCGTACATTTCGGCCAGCTCGGCTTCGTCGCGAATGATAAGCGCGGGGTCAATCTGCATGAATTATGGCTCCCCTTCCAATTTTCGCAGGCGCACTTCCACTCCCGGCGTATTCTTGAGCGCGTCGGCGAATTCCTGCGTGTTCTGGCCACGGTAGTGATACGGGTACACGATCTTCGGCCGGAAGGCTGCAACGCACGCGGCCGCTTCGGCGGGCGGCATGGTGCGCGGCGGATTCATCGCCACAAAAGCCACTGAGATATTCTTCAGCGCCTTCATCTCCGGGACGCACTCCGTGTCGCCTGAAAAATACACTCGGGTGTCGCCGAAGGCCAGGATGTAGCCGTTACCTATACCTTTGTGGTGAAACGGCTTGCCCGGTCCCGACCCGAGCTTCAGGTTGTACATCGGCACGGCTTCAATCTCGATGCCGAGAAAGGTTTTCTTCTCGCCGTTGCTGATGGCGTCGGTATCGCCTGCGACGCCGTTCAATGTATCCGTGACCGCCGGCGGGCCCACCAGAATCGTCGCCTCCTTCCGCAGCGTCTTCAGCAGCGCCGAATCCATGTGGTCGGCATGCGTGTGCGTGACCACGATGAGGTCGGCTTTCGGAATGCCGCTGTAGTCTGCTTGGCTCCACGGATCGACGTGAATGACCTTGCCGTCGAACTCCAGCATCACGCTGCCGTGAAAAAGGGGTGTGATTTTGAGGGCGCCCTTAGACGTTTCTACGATGTCCGCCTGATGGTTGGGTACAGCCGCGCCAAAGGCCAACGAAACGCCAGTCAAGAGCAGAATGCACAAGTATCTCGCACGCATGTCCGAATTCTATCGCAGATGGAGTTTCCTTCCGTTTACAACGGAAAGATTTGGAACGCATGGCATACTGAGAAGTATCGCCGCCGAAACACAAAAACGCTGGATTGTTGCGATTGACGGGCCTGCGGGCGCGGGAAAGAGCACCATCGCGCGCGCCATCGCGCAGCGGCTGGGATTCACGTATATCGATACCGGCGCCATGTACCGGGCGGTGGCGCTGTGGGCCCTGCGTGTAGGCGTGGACCTGGACGATCTGCATCGTTTGGAACAACTCGCGAAAGAAGCGCGCGTCGAGTTTGCGCCGGGCGAAGCTACTGTGCTCTTGAACGGCGAAGACGTGACGGCGGCGATCCGTGAACCCCGGGTCAGCGAAGCTGCTTCGAAAGTGTCGCTGGCTCCGGGCGTGCGGAGGGCTATGCGCGAAGAACAACGGCGCATCGGAGCGGCGCAGTCGGTGGTGATGGAGGGCCGCGACATCGGCACGGTGGTGTTCCCGGACGCCCAAGTGAAGATCTATCTGGATGCGGCTCCCGACGTCCGCGCCGAGCGCCGCGCCGCCGAAACTGGCGGCGTGGTCGTGGAAATCGCGCGGGAAATCGCGGAGCGCGATCATCGCGACCGGACGCGCACCGAAGCGCCATTGACGCAGGCGCCCGACGCCGAGTATCTGGACACCACGCGTCTGTCGCCCTCCGAAGTGGAAGAAGCGATCTTAAAGCTGGTCCGCGCGCGCACGTCGAATGGAAAGGGGCATCGTTGAACAAAAGTAGTGGTCTGCTTGTGATGAAGTTCGGGGGCACCAGCATGGGCTCGGCCCAATGCATCCAGGCCGCGGCGCGCCTCACGACCGAACAGCGCGCGAAGCGCCCGGTGGCGATTGTGGTGTCGGCAATGTCGAAGGTGACCGACCTCCTGCTCGACGCTTTGCGGAAGGCTGAGGATGGCGATGAAGCGGGCCTGGACGCTAACCTTGCGGCCCTGACAGAGCGCCACGTGACTTGCTGCCGCGCCTTGCTCCCGGTGGGTTTTCAGGAAACCGCGATCGATGGAGTGAGCGGCCTGATCGGCGAATTCGCGCGTATCGCCAAGGGCATCCTGATGCTTGGCGAGCGTCCTCTGGCATCGGTGGATCGCGCCGTGGCTATCGGGGAACGGCTTTCGGCCCTGCTGATGGCGGCCTACCTGGAGTCGCAGAATACCCGAGCGTCGGCGGTAAACGCGGCGCAAGTGATCGCAACCGACGATGTCTTCGGCAACGCTTCCCCGCTGATGGAGGAAACGCGCGCACGGGCCGCAAGCGTCGTGAAGCCACTGCTCGAACAAGGCGTCATCCCGGTGGTGACCGGCTTCAATGCCGCGACCCTCGACGGACGTCCGACCACGCTCGGACGCGGCGGCTCCGATTTCTCGGCGGCCATCTTGGCGGCGGCGATGGATGCGGAGGAGTTGTGGATCTGGACCGACGTGGATGGCATCATGACCGGCGATCCTCGCCTGATTCCCGACGCACGGGTGCTGGATGAGATCACTTATAGCGAGGCCGCGGAGCTGGCCTATGCGGGCGCGAAGGTGCTGCATCCACGCACCCTGGCTCCGTTGATCGATCGGCAAATTCCAGTCTGGAGCAAGAACAGTTTCGCGCCGGAAAAGCCCGGGACCCGCATCGTGGCGCAACTCCGCGGCGGAGCGGATGTGGCAGGCGGGCCGCATGCCGTGACCTCGATGAGCGCGGTAGCGCTGGTGGCGATCGAGCCAGCCGGCGCGGCATTGAGCGGAGCCCCTTTGAGCGGAGTGCGGCTGATGGCGGAGGCGCTCGAAGCGCTGGACTCAGCCGGCGTTGAACTGCTGGCCATCACCAGTTCCAGCTATCGCCAGAATTTCTGCTTCCTGGTGCGCGAAGCGGACTTGAAGATCGCCCTGGAGCATTTGGAGGAGGCCTTTGCGCTGGAGCTGACGCACGGCTACGTAAAACCCATTCAGGTGGACGAAAATGTCGGATTGATCGCCGTTGTGGGCGAGGGAATGCGCGGCACTCCCGGCCTGGCGGGACGGATTTTCACGGCGATTTCAAGGGATAACATCAACATCATTGCCATCGCGCAGGGTTCGAGCGAATTGACGATCGCTATTGTGGTGCGCCGGGAAGGACTGGAGCGGGCAGTCCGTGCCGTTCATCGGGAATGCGGGCTGGGCGCCGCGCAAGGCCAAGCGGTGCTTTAGGCGCCGTTCCAAAACCACAGTGCGCAGGCGGCCCCCAAGGGTCTGGAGTACAATAAAAACTAGGCGTTTTTGCCCCACGTAGGAGTTTTCACCACAATGTTCAATTTGTTCCGTAGCGGCGCCAAATTTACCAAGTATTTATTGGGCGGCTTGCTGCTGATCGTGGCCGCTTCGATGGTCACCTATCTTATTCCCAACACCGGGTTTACGGCCTCGAGCGACACTGGCGTTGACAACGTGTTGGCGGAGGTTGGGGGCACCACCGTAACGGCGGATCAGGCCAAAGCCGCCATCACCCGGCTGGTGACCAATGGCCAGCTGCCGCGCGATTCGGTGGATGTCTACCTGCCGCAGCTGATCGACCAAATGATCCAGGACCGCGCCGCGACTTACGCCTTCGCCAAGATGGGGCTCACGGTGAGCGACGACGAGGTGCTGGCGGGCCTGATGCAGGTATATCCGCAGTATTTCAAGGATGGGAAGCTGGTCTCCGCAGAGCAACTGGAGCAGGCATTACTGAGCCAGCAGAGCATGACGCTGGCGCAGGGTATAGAAGAAATGCGGCGGCAGTTGCTGCTGCGTAAACTGCAGAATGTGGCTTTCACCAGCGTGGTGGTGACGAAGGCTGAGGTCGACCAGGCGATCATCCATAAACATCAGACCGCGAAAATCGAGTACATCGCTTTTCCACCGGCGAAATTTCGCGACCAGGTGAAGGTTACCCCGGAGATTCTACAGCAGGCCTACCTGAAAAATCGCGCTTCCTATAATCTGCCGGAGAAGCGGTCCTTCCAGGTGTTGATTGCCGATCAGGCTAAGATGGTGGAAAGCATGACAGTCACCGACGCCCAATTGCGCGCGGCCTACGCGTCTTCCATGGACAGCTTCCGCACGCCGGAGAGGGTCAAGGTGCGCCATATTTTATTGATGACGCAAGGAAAATCGGACGCCGATAAGAAGGCTGCGTTAGCCAAGGCACAGGATCTGCTGAAGCAGGTAAAAGCCGGCGCGGACTTTGCCGAACTCGCCAAGAAAAATTCGCAGGATCCAGGATCGGCGCCCAATGGCGGGGACTTGGGCTTTATCGTGCGCGGCCAGACCGTGGCTCCCTTTGAGAAGTTTGCATTTTCAGCCAAGCCAAACGAGATCAGCGATCTGGTGACAACCGAGTATGGTTACCACATTATCCAGGTGCTGGAGAAGGAACCCGCACGGGTGAAGCCCTTCGATGAAGTGAAAGGCAGCATTGCCGAACAACTCAAAAAGCAGGGCGTCAACGACAAGATGCAGGCGTCGATGGATCTGGCCCGCGCCGCGCTGCTGAAGGCCCCCGGCTCCGCGGCCGAGGTGGCAAAACAGTTCGACCTCGAACTTGTTACGGCCAAGGATGTGGCAGCCGGCGAAGCGATTCCTTCTATCGGTGTATCGCCCGCGATCTCCGGTGTGGTGACCGGCATGAAGCCCAACGATGTCTCCGACGTTCAAGTGTTACCGGGAAATAAGCTGGCTCTCGTAGTGCTCAATGCGATTACTGCACCCAGGCCGGCGGAATTCGCCGACGTCGAAGCCAAGGTTCGGGAAGTCTATGTGACTACGGAGTCCAACCGTCTGGCCGACCTAGCCGCCAAAAAAGCAGGGGAACGGGCGCACGCCGGTGAAGATCTGGCAGCCATTGCCAAGAGCGACAAGCTGGAATCCACCACATCGGCCGATATCACGGTGAATGACTCCATCACGGGACTAGGCCCCGCGGCCGAATTACCCGACATCTTCCTCAAGCCGGTGAATTCGGTGATCGGACCGGTATCGGTGGAGGGAAGAAACATTATCTACAAGATTGTGAACCGGCAGACTCCCGATCCGAATAATTTTTCCAATGAGCGGGACGCCGCTGTCCAGGAACTGAAGCAGCAAAAGGCGCGGACCATGTATGGCCTCTTTCAGGACAGCCTGATGGAACAGGCGCGGCAGGATGGAAAACTGAAGATCCATCAGAACGCGATACGCCAGTTGACCGCGGACTTCCACGCAACGCGTTAGGGACGGAACCGGCGCCCCAGTGCATTTCGTCCTTGAAGTCTGGCGTGGCCTCACAGATCCGGATCAGTTGATTCACCTACTCACCCAGGTACTTACCGGGTGGATGGGTTACGGCTTGCTCGCAGGCATTGTGTTTGCCGAGACCGGGTTGCTGGTGGGGTTGTTTCTACCCGGAGATTCACTCCTCTTCACGGTGGGAGTAGTGGCCGGCGCCGGCGATTTAGATATCGTGAAAATCTCGCTGCTGCTCGCGCTCGCGTCTGTCGCGGGCGACCAGAGCGGCTATTTTTTAGGCCGCCGCACCGGACCGAGGATCTTCTCGCGCCCGGATTCACGTATTTTCAAGCAGGAATATGTGACGCGCACCCAAGCGTTTTACGCCAGGCATGGGGGCAAGACGCTGATCTATGCCAAGTTCGTCCCGATCGTGCGCACTTTTGCGCCCTTCATGGCCGGCGTTGGGCGCATGGCGTATTCACGTTTCGTTTCCTTCAATGTATTCGGCGGGCTGGGATGGGTGCTCTCGATGACTCTGGCCGGGTACTTCCTGGGCGGGGTCCCGCTGGTTCGCCGGAACTTTGAAAAGGTGGTGATCGGCATTGTCCTGCTGAGCCTGCTGCCGATCCTGCTCCAATACTGGCACTCGCGGCGGGCTAGCGCGGGGGCGCGCTAAGGCTCTGCAGGGCGCGCTGCACCACGGGATCGCGCTGCATCTCGATCTGGTCGCCTCTTTCCACGCCAAACTTCAAGTTGACGATTTCCTGTTTCAACTTGCTTTGGATCAGGTCGCTGTCGCGGAGCCACTCGGCGACGCCCGGCTGGATTCTGCGCGCCGAGAGATACACTTTCAGTTCGTCGAGCAAGTTTGGGGTGACGTCGAAGTCATCCCGGATCTCGTGGCCTTGCACATACTCACCGGCAAAAGCGGTGAGCACGCCGCTAACCTCCAGCACATACACTAACCGGCTGACTTGCGGAGGTTGGATCGCGATATCGGGCTGGATGCCTCCGCCGCCGCGGACTTCCCGGCCGGCATCCGTATGAAATGTGCCGGGAGTAACCTTGGCCGCAACGTTGAGCGAACCGCTTTCCAGCGGCTTCTGCAGGGAGCGCCCGCTGGGAGTGTAGTAGAACGCCACGGTCAGCGCTAAACCGGTGTTGCCGGAAAGCGGAAATACATTCTGCACGATGCCCTTGCCGTAACTGGGTTCGCCCAGAATGGTGGCGCGATCATGATCCTGCAGAGCGCCGGCCAGGATCTCGGCAGCACTTGCGCTCATTTCATCCATGAGCACCGCCACCGGAAAAACGTAGGGCTGTGCCAGCGGGGCTACGCGCGCTTCCTGCTTCTGTTCGGTGCGCCCGCGTACCGTGAACACCAGTTGACCGGGCTGGAGGAACAACGAAGCGACATCCACGGCTGCCTGCACGGCGCCGCCGGGATTGGCGCGCAGGTCGATCACCAGTCCTTTCAGCGCTTCCCCGCCCAATTTTTCTATAGTGCTCTTGACCAGTTTGCCGGTAGGCTCGTCGAAACTCTTGATGCGCAGATAGCCAACTCCGGGTTGGATCAGGAAGGCGCGGTCCACACTGGGCGCGTCGATGAGCTCGGGCGAGAGCGTCAGTCGGAAGGCCCGCGCGTTGCCGGGTTTGCGCACGTCCAGCACCGCAGCTTGCTGGCGCGCCTGCGATAGGAGCTGCACCAGTTGCTCGGGCACTAGCGGCGCCACCGGGATATTATTGATGGCCAGAATCTCGTCGCCGGCGCTGAGTCCGGATTTCGCAGACGGCGAGCCTTCCATGGTTTGCAGAATCGTAACCTGTCCGGGGTTGATGCTGACGATGGTGCCGAAGCCCTTGGACTCGCTCCTCTGCATCTGCTGGAGCTGCTGAAACTGATCGGGATCGAAAAAGATCGAGTGCGGATCGAGAGTGCGCAACATGCCGGGGATGGCGCCCTGGTAGAAGGCCTGGTCGGGCGAGACCGGATCGGCCGCCTGCTGGTCCAGAATCATGAATACATCCACCAGCTTCTTGAGGTCGTCGGCCAGCCCGGCGGCGGGATCGTCGTCGGCCCGCAGCCCAGCGGGTAGCAGGAGCAGCAATGCGATGAACGGCAGAGCGCGCATACTCATCTGTGAAAGCGCGTGGCTTCGCGCTCGCGATGGCGTTCGAGCGCCAGATCGATCAGGCGGCTGATCAGCTCGGCGTACGGCAACCCCGCCGCTTCCCACATTTTCGGATACATACTTATGGAGGTAAAGCCCGGAATGGTGTTAGGCTCGTTGATATAAAATTTGCCCGTGGCCGTTTCGAGCAGGAAATCCACACGCGCCATTCCCTCGCAGTGAACTGCTTGATAACAGGCGACAGCCAGGCGCTGGACTTCGCGAGTCTGGTCAGGCGTCAGGTCCGCCGGCAGCACCGTCTTCGAAGCGCCTAGCAGGTACTTGTCCTCATAATCGTAGAACTCACGCGAGGGCAGGATTTCGCAGGGGACGGCCGCGACTGGGTTGTGATTGCCAAGCACCGAGCATTCGAACTCGCGTCCCGCGATTCCGCGCTCGACCAGAATCTTGCGATCGAACTCTCCCGCGAATTCCAGGGCGCGGGCCAGCTCCTCGCGGGTCTTCACCTTGGAGATCCCCACCGACGAGCCGAGATTCGCAGGCTTGACGAACATGGGGAACGGCAGCCGCGAACAGATGTCGTCGAGGTCATATTCGCCTCGGGCCAGCACCACAAACTCCGCCACCGGCAGGCCGCGCTCGCGCAGCAGGCGCTTGGTTACCTCTTTGTCCATGGCTGCCGCCGATCCGAGCACTCCCGCGCCGACGTAGGGCAGACCGGCTAGTTCGAGCAGCCCCTGAACCGTGCCGTCTTCGCCAAAAGTACCATGGAGCACCGGGAACACCACGTCGATGCCGGGATTGCCTCCTGGCTCAGGCGAAATCGCGCGCGGTTCCCAGCGGCCCTCGGGAGTGATAAAAATACGCTGGACTTCGTAGCGCTCAGGATCCATGGCGGCGATGACGGATTCGGCGGAGCGCACAGAGATTTCATGCTCCCCGCTGCGCCCTCCATAAAGCACAGCTACCCGGAGTTTCATAAAATTCGCTTCCCGAGGGCGCTGGTGGCGAGCTCCACCGCCAGCAGCGCGGTGCGGTTGGCTTCATCCAGCACCGGGTTCACTTCCACCATTTCGAGAGAAGTCATGCGGCCGCTATCGCAGACCAGTTCCATCAGCAGGTGCGCCTCGCGGTAAGTGATGCCCCCGGGCACGGGCGTCCCGACGCCGGGGGCCTCCCGCGGATCCACCGCGTCCATATCGAAGGAAAGATGGAAACCGGCGGTGCCCGCGCTCACGACCTCGATGGCCTCGCGAATTACGGCTGGGAGCCCGCGTTCGTCGATGTCGCGCATCGTAAAGGGATGAACTCCGGCGCCGCGTACGTTGAAGCGTTCGACATCATCCACACTCCGCAGACCAATCAGCGCCACCGACGTGGGCTCGATCTGGGGAGCAGGGCCACCAATTTGCGTGAGTTCGCGCGGACCCAGTCCGATGCAGCAGGCGAGAGGCATACCGTGTACGTTACCGCTCGGGCTGGTCGCGGGCGTATTCATGTCGGCGTGCGCATCGATCCAGATGAGGCCCAGCTTGAGCTGGGCTTTGCGAAAGTGCCGCGACATTCCGGAGACGGTGCCGATGGCAACCGAGTGATCGCCCCCCAGCACCACCGGGACGCGACCGTTGTCGGCGGCTTTCTCCACCATCTCCGCCAGCCGTGTGCATGTGTGCGCGATCTGCGGCAAATAACGAGCGCCGGGGTTGCCGACGGGAAGGTTCTCGGGTTGATCCACCAGCACGTTTCCCAGGTCCTCGACTTCATAACCCAGTAAAGTGAGTTTTTCATTGAGACCTGCCAGGCGCAGTGCGGATGGACCCATGTCGACGCCGCGGCGTCCCGCGCCCAAGTCCATCGGCGCACCGATGATGGCGATGTGAGATTGCTTCATGAAGCTGGTTACGGCCGCGTGCGGTACAGCATGCGCGGGAAGGCGATGGTTTCTCTAATATGCTCCAGGCCGCACATCCAGGCGACGAATCGCTCGACGCCCATGCCGAATCCGGAGTGCGGAACCGAGCCGTAGCGGCGCAGATCCAAATACCATTCGAACTCCGAGGCCGGCAGGTTGTGTTCTTCTAGGCGCTGCAGCAGCAGGTCCAGGTCGTGGATGCGCTGGCCGCCGCCGATCACTTCGCCGAAGCCTTCCGGGGCGATAAAGTCGGCGCCCAGCGCGACCTCCGGGCGATCGGGAGCTGGCTGGAAATAGAAAGCCTTGACTGCCGACGGGAAACGATCGATGATAACCGGCCGGTCAAGGTCATCGGTGAGCAGGGTCTCGTCAGTGTTGCCGAAGTCCATGCCCCATTGAATCTCGCTGCCCTTCGACTGCAGCTTGAACACCGCTTCGTCATAACTCATGCGCGGAAACGGCGCCTGAATCGCTTCCAGCTTCGTAACCTCGCGTTCCAGCGCCTTCAGTTCCTCCTTGCGATTTTCAAGCACGCGGCCCACCACGGAAATAATCAGCTCTTCGCCGATGCGCTTGACGTCTTCCAGGTCGGCGAACGCCATCTCCGGTTCCACCATCCAGAATTCCGTAAGGTGGCGCCGCGTCTTGGATTTCTCGGCGCGAAACGTGGGACCAAAGGCGTAAGTCTTGCCGAAGGCCATGATGGCGGCCTCGCTATAAAGCTGAGCTGACTGGGCGAGATACACTTTTTCCTCGTCGAAATAATTTACTTCGAACAGGGTACTGGTGCCCTCGCAGGCCGACGGCGTGAAAATCGGGGTGTCTACCAGGATGAAACCGTGAGAATCGAAATATTCACGTATTCCCTTGATCACCTCGTGCCGCACCAACAACGCAGCATGCTGGCGGCGGCTGCGCAGCCAGATGGCGATGATCCATCAGAAAATCGACCCCGTGTTCCTTGGGAGTGATGGGATACGGCCGGTCTTCGGACACGCGCTGCAGGATGTGCGCGCTCTCAACATCAAGCTCGAAGCCGCCGGGCGCGCGCGCTTCGGCCCGGATCTTGCCGCGGATGGTGAGCGAAGACTCCTGGGTCAGGTCTTTCAAGGCCTCAAAGGTGTCCTCCGGCAGCGCGCTTTTCACTGCGACGCATTGCAGAACACCAGTGCCATCTCGCATTTGCGGAAAACAGATTTTACCGCTACGCCGCAGATTGTACAGCCAGCCGGCGATTTCGACGGACTCCCCCACGTGCCGGCCGGCGTTGGCGATCGTTATTCGGGGTACCGCGAGCTCAGGATTCGTCATTTGTAGTCAGGTTTTCCAGCGTGTCAAACAAATTGCGCAAGGTATCGAACGGCGGCCCCATATCGGGCACTTCGCGCAGCTCCAACAACAGCGGATAGCGGCCATCCTGGGAACCGAGAAGCTGCATGGTGCGGCGCCAGTCAATCGTTCCCTGTCCCGGCGCGAGCATGGGAAACAGGTGCAAGTCCTCCTTCCCATTATTGTCGTGGACGTGCGTCGAACGGATGCGGCTCTTAAGTGAGCGGTAGGCGCTTTCGACGCCTTCGTTCATGTGCGCGTGACCCACATCCAGACAGATATTCAGGTCCAAATGAGTGGTATTCAGGAACATAAGTAGCCGCTCGGCGCTCGCCAGGGCGTTGGGCGTGTTCTCCAGCAATACTTCCACGCCTCGCTGGCGGGCAAATAAACTAATTTCCTCGAGCGCGGTGAAGGCCGCGTCCACGGAACGCTCATCGTATTCCTGTCCCGTGACGCCGATGTGCTGGATCAAGTAAGGAAACGGAATGGTCTCGGCGACCTCCAGCGCGCGTTTGATTTCATCCAGCATCGGAATGCGTTTGCTTTTCACCGGCTCGGTAATATTGATCACGGCGTGCGGGCCGGATTGTCCGCCGTACTCATCCGTGTGCAGGGGTGAATGCAGCGAATGAATCTTGAGTTCGGATTCCCGGAACCAGTGCCCCAGTTCGGCGATTTGCGCGCGGTTGTGATAGTCCAGATGCTGGCGCGCGCAAAAAAGTTCTACCAGCGGGATGCCGGCCTCCCAAATCCGGTCCAGCAAAACGTTGCTTAGACGCTGGTTGACCAGAAGGTGGGTCGAAAGGGCACGTTGCATGAAGGTAGAGTTCTAGTATCCCGCAGCCTTGCCGACCCAGCGCGTATCGGCCGCTCCCTGCAGCCAGCCGCCGTCGTTGAGGATCGCGTTGACACGTGCCAGCACGAGGCCTGGCGAGTCATCCACTTGGTGCCCCATATCTTCGAGCAGCGCCACCGTGTCGGGCGAGATGCCGGCTTCCAGATACAGTTTGTCAGGCTTCCATTGATGGTGGAAGCGGGGCGCGTCGACAGCGTCCTGGATGTTCATGCGGAAGTCGATCACATTCAGCAGCACTTGCAACACCGCAGTGACGATCCGCGGACCACCCGGTGCTCCCAAAACCATGAAGGGCTTGCCGTCGCGGACCACGATGGTGGGCGTCATGGCGGAGAGCGGCCGCTTGCGGGGCTCGATCGCATTAGCTTCCCCTTGCACGAGTCCAAACATATTCGGCGTATTTGGTTTGGCAGTAAAGTCATCCATTTCGTCGTTGAGCAGGAAGCCCAAACCAGGAACCGTGACGCCGCTCCCGTAGCCGTTGTTGAGCGTATACGTAACGGCGACCGCGTTACCCGCGGCGTCGACAACCGAATAGTGAGTGGTCTCGGTGCCTTCGCGGCCAAGCGGCTTTCCGGGATTGATCTGATCGCTTGGGGTAGCCTGGTCCGGGTTGATCGAGGCGCGCCGCTCACGAATGTAGGCGGGATCCAGCAACCCTTTCACGGGAACCTTGACGAAGTCGGAGTCACCCAAATATTGGCTCCGGTCGGCGAAATAGCGCCGCATGACCTCGGCGGTGTAATGGATCGTCGCGGCGGCACCCGGCCCCGCCTTCCCGTAACCGCTGCCTTCAAGCATCCCCAGCATCTGCAAAATTCCGATACCGCCGGAACTGGGCAATGGAGCAGTGATTATCGTTAAGCCACGATAGGCTCCGGTGAGGGGCGTCCGTTCGACGGCCCGATAACCCTGGAGGTCAGCGAGCGTGAGGAGGCCGCCATGCGCCGTCATTTCAGACACCAAGCGGTGCGCGGTCTCGCCTTCGTAAAATTCCCGAGCGCCGGAGTTCCCGATGCGTTTAAGCGTGGCCGCCAGTTCGGGCTGCACCAACACCTCGCCGGCATCGTAATATGACCCGCCCTTTTGCAAGATGCGCTTCGATTCCGAATCCCTGGCCAGGTTGCGGGCGCTGCGCAGCAGTTCGGCCGATTTATAGGACAGGGCATAGCCCTTCGACGCAAGCTCGATCGCGGGCGCGATTAACTCACCCCATTTTTGATTGCCATATTTGGACTGCGCCAGCTCGAATCCGCGCACGGTACCAGGAACTCCCACCGAGCGCCAGCCATCGACGGAGTCTTGGGTCGGATTCCCTTGCGTGTCAAGATACATGTTGCGCGTGGCTCGTTCCGGCGCGCGCTCGCGAAAATCGATGAAAGTGGACCGGCCATCGGCGAAGCGCACCAGCATGAATCCGCCGCCTCCCAGGTTGCCTGCGAAGGGGTGGGTTACCGCTAGCGCGAAACCAACTGCTACTGCGGCATCCACCGCATTGCCCCCGCTCTTGAGTACCGCGACGCCCACATCGGCTGCCAAAGGGTCGTCGGCAACCACCATCCCATGACGCGCGCGAGCCGGCTCATGAGCGCTCAAAAAAGCACTCACCAAAGGCATCAGCAACAACCAGCGAGGCATTGCCATCAAGCACGATTGTACTAAGCCCGGACTTTCGGAGTGCCGGACCGGCTTGACGCCAAAAAACTGATACCATCTTAAAGTTAGATTTCGGGGTCCGCGTTGACTCTGATACTTAACCAAGCTGTTAGCTCACGCCACGGAGTCTACTATGACCAAGCTGTCGCTGTTGTTGTTCTCTATGTGTACCTTTGCTGCGGCCCAACCCGCCGCGGACCTCGATAAGCGACTTACCGATTTGGAGAAGGCAACCAAAGCCGCTCAATCCGCCGGCGATAACGCCTGGATGCTTACCAGCGCCGCGCTGGTGTTGATGATGACCGGGCCCGGCTTGGCCCTGTTTTACGGCGGCTTGGTGCGCACTAAGAACGTTCTCAGCACCATGATGCATAGCTTCGTATTGATGGCGGTAGTCAGCGTTCTGTGGGCTATCGTCGGCTATAGCATCGCCTTCGGCGAGGGCAACTCCTTTTTCGGTGGTCTGCAGTATTTGTTTTTGCATGGCGTTGGCGCCGACCCCAATGCCGACTACGCGCCCACCATCCCGCAGGGCACCTTCATGATTTACCAGTTGATGTTCGCCATCATCACGCCCGCACTCATCTCCGGAGCGTTTGCGGAGCGTATGAAGTTTTCCGGAATGCTGCTGTTCACCGTGCTGTGGACGCTGGTAGTCTATTTCCCCATGGCGCACATGGTCTGGGGCAAGAATGGATTCCTTGGCGCAACCTGGGGCAGAGTCTCAACCTTTGATTTCGCAGGCGGGACCGTGGTCCATATCACCTCCGGTGTTTCGGCGCTGGTGTGTGCTTTGTATCTCGGGAAGAGGAAAGGCTTCGGCACCGATCCCATGCGTCCTCACAGCCTTGTGCTGAGCACGGTCGGCGCCTGCTTACTGTGGGTAGGATGGTTCGGATTCAACGCCGGCAGCGCACTGGCGGCTTCCTCGCTCGCTACCAGTGCATTCGTCGCCACTCACTTCGCCACCGCCGCCGCAGCGCTCGGATGGATGCTTGTCGAATGGATCCGGAACGGCAAACCGAGTATCCTGGGTGGAATTTCCGGAGCGGTGGCGGGATTGGTCGCGATTACTCCTGCCTCGGGATTCGTGACACCGATGCCTGCTATGCTGATCGGACTGGTCGCGGGCGTGGTGTGTTATTTCATGGTCAGCGCCGTCAAAAGTAAGTTCGGCTACGACGACGCTCTGGATGCGTTCGGTGTGCACGGCATCG
>Ga0207674_10002444_pt1 | contig 23463 bp, 18 predicted proteins | sample KBSCornC72_FD_184303 | JGI IMG/M metagenome (GOLD analysis project Ga0207674, IMG submission 184303) | Corn rhizosphere microbial communities from Kellogg Biological Station, Michigan, USA - KBS Corn C7-2 (SPAdes) (version 2) | ecosystem: Host-associated > Plants > Roots > Rhizosphere > Soil ...
CCAGGTAAGCGATGGTCCGCCCGCGCGCCGAGCAAGGCAGATAGTAGGTCAGCTCCAGCTCGGCTATGGAACGCCGCACTCCCGGCGCCCATTCGTGTGAAACCACATCCAGCAGATTGCGCGTGCGCTCAAAGAACAGATACGGCTTCTTGGGATTGGGACTCAGGAAGCTCAGATCCAGACCGTAGGGGATTTGGTCGGTTTGCTTTCCGTTGCGGTTGCTGGCGAGTTCGAGCTGGAAACGACCCTCCGCGTCATCCCAGATGAAAAACGCTACATACCGTATCCCCAAAGTGCGGATCAGGCGGTCGGACACGCTTTCGAGCATGACCTGCAGGTCGGTGGGCGATCCCAGCTCGCGCGCGAACTCGATCAGCGTGCGGCGGTAGTCGTAACGGTCCTTGTAGAAATAACGGTCGAGCTGCTCCTGGACCCATTTGCGGATCGGCTGGAACACGAACGCGGCGATTAGGATCATCGCCACCATGGCCGTGCCGTTCACTTCTCCGGCTCCGCTCACGGAAAAAATCATGCCGTAGAAGATGGCCAGTACGCAGAAGGTGGCTAGCGTATAGGCGTAGCCCTGCTGGAAAATGACATCCACGTCCATCAGGCGATAGCGCAGAATGGCATAAGCCCAGGTCAGCGGAATCAAAGGCAGCGAGAGCACCGCCAGGTTCATGGCCTGATTGGGAGCCACTCCGAACATGTATGGCACGGCGTAAATCAATGCGAAGGGAATAATGCCCAGGAGCGCGCCGTTGCGCAGCCAGGTCAGCTGCCGGCGAATGATGGGATCGCTCGCGCGCCGCATCTGGAAGGCCAGCACCATCCCGCCGGCAAGATACATCGCACACAGAAATCCCAGCCATAGCCGATCCAGCAGCCAGCGCATCTCGATCAAAGGCGCGGCGGTCCGCAGCCACCCGAAGATGAATCCCGACTGGACGGTTAACAGCGCCAGACCCGGCAGGTACACCAGGATCGCCGCACCCCTCCGGCGGATCCAGGATTGCTGGTCGGGGAAGGAGAAACAGAAATGCAGAAAGAGCGTGGGCGCCAGAAACCAGGCCATGACGTTGCCCAGATAGATGGCCTTGTCGAAGTTATTCAGCTTGCCGGTGTAGTGGAACGTTGACAGAACAAACGAGGCCAGGCACAGCACGAAAAAGTGCAGCGCACGCGGCGCGCTGCCACGCCGGAAATAGACGAATAACCCGATCCCCAGATAGATCACGCCCACCGCGTACTGGTAGTAGAGCGTGGAATCGCGAGTCACTTCTCCCACAATCACGGGAGCAGGAACTTCCGTGCCGCCCTGCCGAATCTTGTATTCGGCCTTGTGCCAGCTGCCCAGGCGGGCCAGAACCTGCGCGGCTTCTTCCGCGCGGTCGATTCGCAAGCCGTCGATGGAGACCAGGGTGTCGCCTTCGTGGATCCCGGCCTTCTCCGCGGGACTCCCGGGCGCGATGTAGGCGGCTACTGCAACCGTCTGGTCCCCCGACAGCCTGTCAACCCACGTCACCCCATCATCGGGCATGTGGAATTTGCTCTGCTGCTGAAAATTAATCGCCGCGGCGACCACTGCCGCCACGGTGACGATCATCAGCAGAGCGTTCGTTAGCTGTTGCCGCAGTTCCCGCATAGCCCGACGACACTACTCCGGCGCAGTGGAGTGCACGTCACCTTCCAATCTAAGAATAGCGCGTATCACGCTGATGTCACTAGGGCTTTGTGATCTGCAATCCCGACTTTTATGGATTTCGGGAAATATTCCTACGCGAAATAATAGAGGCTTCAGCTTGGCTCGACCGTCACCGGAGCAGCCAGTTTGAAGGTGAGCACGCTCTCCGCCCCGATCACGGCCGGATCGCCGTGGGTGGCCAGAACAAGTCCAGTGCCCGCCGCCCCGCCGCTTGCCGCGCCGATGGCCGCACCTTCGCCGCCGCCCGCGATCGCCCCGATGGCGGCCCCAATACCAGCACCAATACCGATCTTGGCAGAGTCTTTACGCTTGGTAGCGTGAGCCTGCCGCGCGATGGTTCGGGTCTGGATTTCGACGCTGCGGTCGCCGACGCGAAGCTGGGTCAGGCGGATGGAAATGCTGGCGACGCCTTTGACACGGCCGCCGGAATCGGAGTTCACAACTCGTCCTTCGACCTGGGAACCGCGGGGCGCCACAACCTGCCCCTCGACCATGATCGGCTCGGTAAGTGTGCCGGTGAAGGAGTCACCGGACTGGGTGGTCTTGGTCGACAGCGTGGTTCCGGTCCGAATCTTGATAGGCGTGCCTGCGGCGATGGTCACGGCCGGGGGCTTTTGCGACAGCGGAAAATCAGCCTTCGGGCGCGCGGCTTCCGGATCGGTTGCCGAACTCGTTGTATTCGCTGCGCCTGATTGATCCGGAGCCTTGCTGCATCCCACAAGGCTGCATCCCGCAAGGATGATGGCGGCGGCAATTGCCATCCCCGACGTCCTGAGTCTGGTTTTCATGTAAAGGCGACGCTCACCGCGGGCCAAGTGTTACGCAATAGAAAACCCTAATCCACACTAGGGTTTAGACCTAGGCTCAGTCCGCCGCACCCTGGATTTTCACCAGGGGTTGGGAGGTCTCGGGAGGCATCTCTGACTTAAGCGTCTGCTTTCCCCGCCAAAAATCGAAGTACGAGACGTAGTGTACGCAGCTAACGGTGCAGTACGGCGCGCAGGGCTTTTCGGTGAGATATTCCCGATCCAGATCAGCCTGGCTGTATTGGTCCAGAGGCTTGGCCGGGTAGCCGCGCTGCTGCGAGCAGTAATGCACCAGGCCGTCCTCGCAAATGTACATGTAGCGCGATCCAGCGCGGCACTTCCAGTCGTTGGGCTTCCCCTGCGCGATGGCGTCCTGGAAATAACTGAAGCGGGCGAAACCGCGGTTTTCCATGGCCTTCATGTCGTGATACACGCCCCGTTCGCGATCGCTCAACGGGCGAAGCTGGCCGTCGCCATCGTGGATGATTCCGACGGTCGACTGGAACCCCAGTTCCACGGCGCGGCGGCCCACCACCAGCGCGTCTTCCGGATTATGGATCCCTCCGCCCACCACCGAATTGATGTTGACGCGGAATAAAGCGTGCTCTGCCAGCACTTGCAGTTTCTTGTCGAGCACCTTGAGGCTCTTCTTCGAAACATCGTCGGGCATGACGTTATCGATGGAAATCTGCATCCAGTCGAGGCCCGCCCGGTTGAGGCGCTGCACCCGGTCAGGCGTCAGCAGGTAGCCATTGGTGATCATGCCGGCAATCAGCCCGCGCCGCCGCATACCCCGGATGATGTCATCGAGCTCGGGATGAAGCAGTGGCTCGCCTCCCGAAAGGGTGACGATCACCGTACCTAGGTCGGCCAGACGGTTGATCCGGGCAATAACGGTATCCGTGGGGACGGGCTTCGAGAAATCGTCGTATTCGTTGCAGTATGTGCAGGATAGGTTGCAGCGGCGAATGGGAATGATGTGCGCCATGATGGGATGGCGCGTGGAGATGGCTCCCCAGGCGATCATCCGCAACTCCCGCAATCGCAGCGCGAACGACCTGGCGCGCCGCCGAATTCTGAACCCCATGTCTGGCATCAGGACTTTTTACCATTTAAACACGGTGTGCGGCATACTTGCAGAAAGTGATCACAGGCCGGTTCGCCACCCTAGCGCTGCTGGCGCTCACGCTCGTGCTGGGCGTGTACGGAATCGAGCGCAGCCTGTGGCTGGATGAAGCCTGGGTCGCGAATTCTGTAAATGCTCCCACGTTAGGCGGGATGTTCTACTATCCCAACTGGTTGCAGACTAGCCCGCCCCTTTTCCTTCTCCTGGCCCGCGCCGCCATTCGAGTGTTCGGATTGTCGACTGTGGTGCTGCGCAGCGTTCCGTTACTGCTGTCGGTGGTGGCCGTGTGCGCAATGTTAGGCGCTGCCCGCCGATTGGTCTCGCCGCCATTGGCTGTGCTGGCGGCGGCCACACTCGCGTTTCATCCGACGGTGGTCGAATACTTCCGTTCTTTTAAACAATACGGCGGAGAAGTCGCGGCGACGGGAGCGGTTCTATGGGCTGCGATCACATATTTACAAGAGCCGGCGCGAAAGCGGTTCTACGTCCTGCTGGGTGTGACCATCACGGCCATGACGCTGTCGTATCCGACTGTCTTTCTGCTGCCGGGATTGATTTTGGTGGTTGCTCTTGGTGATCGCGCCCGGGCGATTACACTTGCGGGAATCGCAGGCGCCGTGAGCGCTCTCCTGTATTTGTTCCTGGTCCGCCCGAATTACACGCCAGCGCTGCGCGCGTACTGGATGAGCGATCCGGGTAACTGGCTAACGCCGGGGATGCTTACAGCCGTCGCATTTTGCGCAGTGGTGGCCGCACGACTCGCGTTTAATCGCGACCGGATATCCATCTTGCTACTGACGCCGTGCGTCCTGCTCTTCGCCAGCGAATTACTAGGCTGGTATCCCGCCAGTCCACGCACCCAGTTGTTCGTTCGACCCTGCTTCCTGCTGCTTTTGGCGATGAACGTGGAGGATCTAATCACCGTTACGAAATTGCGACGAAGGCCAGTCGATATCGTGGTGGTTCTGGCGACCGTCATCGTGATGTTCCTCGGCGTGCGCAAACAGTTCCACGAAGGCCGCTTCCAGCCGGAAGAGGACATATCCGGAGCGGTTCGCTATCTGCGCAAGAACGTGGGTCCGTCGGATTTAGTGCTGGTGCATCCATCGCTTCAGGAAGGTTTTTTGCTTTACACAGGGATGCAAGGCTGGACTGCGAAGCCCGTGATTTATGCAGACACAGGCTGGCCCTGCTGCCCGCGCGGCAGGCCGGCCGGATTGGATATCTCAACACCGGAAAAGATACGGGCTGATTTGGACTCCAAAATCCCGCGTGATTTTCACGGACGCATCTGGCTGTTCTACACTAACCGTCCGACCCACTGGGCTTATGTCCGCGTGGAGGATTCCAAGCTCTGGCTGAACTATTTCTGGAGCCGCAACTGCCGTCCCGAGCTGTATATTCGGTTTGCAAACCTCGGGCTGACGCCGATGACCTGTGCCGCTTTGTCTGTGGACAAGTCACCCTGAGAATACTTCTAACATCCGGCCACTTATCTCTCGTGGTTAGGATTTGCTTAGCCTTCGTACTGCTACTGCTGCCGCTTGCGGGTCAGAACGACCCCGATATTTTGCTGATCCGCATTGTGGAAGGCGAGGGCGCGGTCTATCCAGTGGGTTCGCGCGCGACGCGCGGAGTCACCGTCCAGGTGACGGACGAAACGGGTAAACCAGTGAACGGAGCCACCGTGGTCTTCCGTCTCCCGGAGGATGGACCCACGGGCACGTTTTCCTCAGGCATGCCGACCGAAATCGTCGCCAGCGGAGTAGACGGGCGAGCCAATGTGTGGGGTATGCAGTGGAACCGCGTTACCGGGCCACTGGAAGTCCGCATCACTGCGGCCAAAGGGCAGGCTCGTGCCGGCACCGTCTGTGGATTGTATCTGAGCGCATCTGAGTCTCGCAATGCTGAACCCCGCATCGCTGGACAAAGCAATGGAGTTCTTAGTCGTTGGCGGAGTCACAAGAAGATCTGGATCGGAGTCGGCATCGCAGCGGCTGCGTTCGTGGGCGTGGCGGCGATCTCCAGCCGCGGCACTCCCTCCGCTGCCGCGGCTGGTGTAAACGCACCCAAGATTGGGACGCCCAGCATCATCATCGGAAAGCCATGAAACTTGTTTTGGGACTCGCCTTCTGGGCCGGCTGCGCTTTCGCGCAGTCGGGGATTGAAGTTCCCGCTATCGGAGCCATAGTCGATTCGACAGGAACGTTGAGACTGGTCCAAGGCGTGGCTGGCAACTTTTGGCTCGGCCCGGCGAAAGTGTGGGGAGTGCTTTCGGCAGCATGCTCGGATCGGCGCTGTCTGGTCAAGACGGACTCGAAGATTCTGTCGCCGACTGGAGAGACCGATGCTCCTCCCGGTCCCGCGATCTTCGACATTGATGGTGATGAAGCAATCCTATTCTTCCCGCAGCAGGGTATATTCGCGCGCTGGCACGCCGATACCCTGGACGCGCTCGATTGGGCCGTTAACGGCGAAATTCTTTCCGTCCGCCTCCGCGGCGCGGAGACGGAGATCGCGGTGCGTCGCGACGGCCAGGTCTGGATCGTCCGTCCGGATGGTTCGGTAGTCGATTCGATCGGCGAATCCGTGGGCCCGGTGCTGCTCCTCCCGGAAGGCGTACTGTTCGCGGCTGCGGATGAACTCGTACTGCGCCGTCAGGACGCGCCCGAGGTGCGGCTGCCGCTCAGCCGCGCGCAGAGCATCACCGCGATGGGCGCTCACTACGCCGCGGTACACGCAGGTAACCACGTGGGTAACGACGCGATCTACGCGCTGCGTACCGAGCCCGGACGCGAGAGTCTCTTTTTGCTGCCGGGGGACACGCCATGAGGATAGCGACACTCCTGGCGCTGGTGGTCCCGCTGGTGGCCAGCGCGCAGATCGCCCTGTTCACGGTCAACAATGGCGCCGAGGTGCCCATCGGCGCGGTACTCGACCTGGGGAAAGTGGCCGTGGGAGACACTGCCAGCGTCCGCATTCGCGTCAGAAACATCGGAACGAAGACGGCCAACATCACTTATTTTTTCGCGGACGGAGTCGGATTCTCGGTCGACCGGCCAACGCTTCCGTTTCCGATCGCTCCCGGAAGCGTGCAGGACGCCTTGCTGAGCTTCACCCAAACCACGGTCGCGCCGCTGTACCCGGCCAATCTGCGCGTGGACAGCGATATCAACAGCGTCAGCGCGTACGTGATTGCCGCCGTGGTGGTGGGGCCGGCTCTTACCGTGTTTCCGGCATGTACCGGCTCCAACGGTCCTCCGCCGTCCATCGACTTCGGCCCGGTGCAGGCAGGGCAAGTACGCCTCTGCAACTTCTCTTTGCAGAACCCGGGGGCGCAGGATATGACCATTTCGACCTTCCAGATCGCCGGCGCGGCGTTTCATATATCCATGGGGCCATCCGCGCCCTTCACGATCCCCGGCGGCGGCGCGATCACCTTCGTGGTCAACTTCACGCCCGGCGCGGCGGCCTCCTATACCGGTTCGCTGGCGATCGCCACCCGAACCTATTCCCTGAAGGGAACGGCGTTCAACACCCCTCTGCCGACGCCGCTGCTCGAATTCGACTCCGGATCCATCCAGAGTGCCCAACAACGCCGCTTGACGATGCGCCTTCCCAGCGCGGCAGCCTCCTCCGCTTCGGGATCCGTCGCCTTGGCGTTCCTGCCGGATACTACGGTGGCGACCGACGACCCGGCGGTGGTGTTCCTGGCCACCGGATCGCGCTCGCTGCCATTTTCCGTTACCCAGGGCAGTACGCTCATTTCGATCGGCGGACAGACGTCGGCCATGTTCCAGACGGGTACCACTTCCGGACGAATCCGCTTCACGCTTTCGGGAGTCGTAACCGCGGGCGACCCCACCACGCTGCTTACGATCCCGGCGACGGCCATGTCGATCGACTCGGCGATCGCCACGCGGCGGCTGGGCGATCTGGATATCCAGTTGACCGGGTTCGATAACACCTATTCAGCCGGAGTTATGACGTTCACGTTCTCCGATATTTCAGGCCAAACGCTTCCGCCGGGAGCGATTCGCGCCGATTTCACCCAGGATTTTCGGACGTTTTTCACCAAAGCGCAGGCTGGCAGCGCGTTTCAGGTAAGGGTGAGCTTTCCGGTTACCGGCGACACGTCGGGGATCGGCAGCGTGGACGTCCAACTCAGCAACTCGGCGGGAATCAAATCGCAGCATTTGATTTTTCAATAGACTCAAGGTGTGACGACGCGCGTAGCGCTCTCGATTGCCGGTTCCGATCCCAGCGGCGGCGCCGGCCTGCAAGCCGATCTCAAGACGTTCCACAGGATTGGTGTCTATGGCGAGGCCGTCGTTACTCTGATTACCGTGCAGAATACCCGCGGCGTGACGCGTGTAGAAGTGCTGGCGCCCGATCTGGTCCTGGAACAGATCCACGCCGTCTGCTCCGACATCCCGCCCCATGCCGCCAAGATCGGAGCGCTGGGAAACCAGGCCGTGGTAGAGGCGGTCGCTTCCGCCGCCCGGACTTTTACGTTTCCGCTAGTGATCGATCCGGTAATGATCAGCAAGCATGGCGCGCCGCTCATCGAGAAAGCCGCACAGCAAGCGCTGGCCGCGTGCCTGATCCCGCGGGCATTTCTGCTCACGCCAAATCTGGAGGAAGCCACGGTGCTGGCGGGATTTTCCGTGTCCGATATCGCCTCCATGCGGGAAGCCGCCGAAAAGCTGGTATCGCTGGGCGCGAAAAACGTACTGATCAAGGGCGGACACCTGGACGCCGACGTAGCGGTGGATGTTCTGTTCGAGCCGCAGCACGGCTTCCATGAGTTCTCTACGCCGCGCATTGCCACCCGGCATACCCACGGAACCGGATGCACCTACTCGGCCGCGATCACGGCGGAACTCGCCAAGGGAGCCAGGTTGCGAGACGCCATAGGGAAGGCCAAGGAATTCATTACCGCGGCCATCCGCACGGCCCCGGGGCTGGGCTCGGGAACCGGGCCGCTCAATCACCACGCGTGAGAGTACTGTGGCGCTTCCGCCACTCTACTTGAGTGATCGGGTATCCCATGCTTCACCCCGGAATCGACCGCCTGGTGCTGGCCATCCTGGCGCCTCTGGCCGTGGCGCTCCTGATCAGTGGGCTGGACGATCTGGGGGTGGATATGGCGTGGGCCTGGGTCTGGCTGAAGTCCGCGCTGCGACCGGCAGCGAGCCTGTTCCCACCGGGTGCTCGCCAGTTGGAAAACGCTCCGATTCAAAGGATCGCCATCTTCGTGCCCTTGTGGCATGAGCACCAGGTGATCGGACGGATGCTCGAACACAATCTGGCAGCCATCCGCTATCCCGACTATCACTTTTTCGCCGGCTGCTATCCCAACGACCTAGAAACGCAGGAGGCAGTGCGGTCGGTGGCCGGGCGCTTTCCACAGGTCCATCTGGCGCTGTGCCCGCATCCCGGACCGACTTCCAAGGCTGATTGTCTGAACTGGATTTATCAGCATCTGCTCCAGGTGGAAGAAAGCCGCGGCGATCTTTTCGACATCGTGATGCTTCACGATGCCGAGGACCTGATCCATCCGGAAGAGCTGCGCTGGATCAACTATTACGCCGCGCGATACGACTTTGTTCAGACTCCGGTGCTGGCCCTGGCAACGCCTCTCCGCAAGCTGACACACGGCGTATATTGCGACGAGTTCGCGGAAAATCATTCGCGGGATATGATGGTCCGCGCGATGTGGGGCGGTTTTCTGCCAAGCTGCGGCGTGGGTACCGGATATCGCCGCGAAGCTCTGGATCGGCTGGCTCGCGCGACTTCCAACCATCTGTTCGAGCCGGAGGCGTTGACGGAAGACTACGAAAACGGCCTGCGGCTGTTCCGCCTGGGATGCTCGCAGGCCTTTGTGCCGATTTCAAAAAGTTCCAGCGGCGGACGTGACTTCGTGGCGACGCGAGAGTTTTTCCCGGCCAGTTGGAACGCCGCACTGCGGCAACGGACCCGCTGGGTCACAGGCATCGCACTCCAAGGCTGGCAGCGGTTCGGCTGGTCCGGGAAACCGGGAGAAGTCTATTGTCTGTGGCGGGACCGTAAAGGTTTGCTCGCGAATCCGCTGAGCCTGGCGGCCAACCTGGTATTCGTTTACGGATTGGCCACGGCCATGTGGACGCGCGTATCACCCATGCAAGCCCGCCTGGCGATGGCGACCATGGCTTTGCAGATTGTTCGTATGAGCGTCCGGATGCTATGCGTCGGACGTATTTATGGACTGGTATTCGCGCTGGGCGTTCCGGTGCGCGCGGTCTACGCCAACGCGCTGAATACCGCTGCCACGGCGCAGGCGTTCACCCGCTACACTCGAGCCCGCCTGCGTCGGCAGCCGCTCGAATGGCTTAAGACCGAGCACGCCTACCCGGGCCGCGCGACGCTGCTGGCCCAAAAGCGCAAGCTGGGTGAGATCCTGGTCAGCTCCGGGGCGGTGGCGGCGTCCGAACTGGCATCGGCGTTGGTCGAACAGACACCGGGAGTGCGGCTGGGCGAGTACCTGGTGCGCGCGCGCAAACTGGAAGTAGAGGCTCTGTATCAGGCTCTCAGCTTTCAGCAGGGCCTGCCGCTGGCACAAGTCGAACCGGAAGCCGTGCCCTGGCGGGTGGCGCACGCGCTCCCCGAACACGCCATCCGGCGATGGCAAGTGCTCCCGTTCCGTGTGGCGGAACGGAACCTTTTTGTTGCTTCTCCTGAAGCGCCCGGAGCCGAAACCACAGAGGCTCTGCGAGCATTCACTTCCCTTGAAATCCGGTTCCATCTGGTAACACCTGCCGAGTTCGAGCGCCTTTCGAAAGCGTTACTCTGAGGTTTGGCACGGATCATTCGCATTGTCGCGGTGACGCTCCTGCTCTGCTGGGGACTCCCATCCCAACAGCCGGCGCCTCAGCCGCCAGCCGGACATCCTATCGATCTCATCTGGAGCGCCCGCTATATCGTCACCGAGGATGCACAGCGCCGTGTGATCGAAAACGGTTCGGTCGCCATTCTGGGTGACCGCATCGTCGAGGTCGGACCGCGCGCGGAAATCGAGGGCAAGTATTTCGCGACCAATCACATCGAGCAGCCTAACGCGATCCTCGCGCCGGGCCTGATTAACACTCACACGCATGCGGCCATGTCGCTATTCCGAGGCGTGGCGGACGATCTGAAACTTCAGGACTGGCTCGATAAGTTTATCTTTCCGGCCGAGGCAATGAACGTGAATCGCGAGTTCGTACGGTGGGGCACGCGGCTGGGTCTGCTCGAAATGGCGCTTTCCGGCACCACCACCTTCGCCGACATGTATTACTTCGAGGATACGGTCGCCGAAGAAACCGAGAGAGCCGGCATGCGAGGCGTGCTGGGACAGACCGTGATCGGTTTCCCGGCGCCGGATTACAAGACTCCCGAAGCCGCGCTGGCGGGGGCCGAAACGTTCCTGAAGGCGTACGCCGACAATCCGCTGATTACACCGGCGGTTGCGCCGCACGCGATCTACACCACTTCGGACGAGACTCTGCAAGCTGCACGCGCGCTGGCCAATCGTTATCGAAAACCTCTCATCATCCACCTGGCAGAGACCAAGGCGGAGTTCGATGAGGCCATGCAGAAGCGCAAGAAATCGCCGGCCAAGGCCCTGAGCGACCTGGGGGTTCTGAACGGATGGACGCTGGCCGCGCACGCGGTCTGGCTGGATCCAGCCGACTTCGATCTTCTGCGGGCAGCCGGAACCGGAATTTCGCACTGCCCGTCGAGCAACATGATGCTGGCCAGCGGCGTCGCACCGGTGTTGAGGATGCTGCAAGCCGGCATTCCCGTGGGATTGGGAACCGATGGAGTAGCAGGGTCAAACAACGACGTCGACATGATGGAAGAAATGGACCTGGCGGCCAAGCTGCAAAAAGTCACCTCGGGGGATCCTACGGCGCTTCCGGCCGAGCAGGCCTTTGCGATGGCGACCATCATGGGGGCCCAGGCGCTCGGCATGAGCCAGGAAATCGGATCGCTCGAAGCCGGGAAGCGGGCGGACATGATCAGCATCCGGGCGAATGTCCCGAATGCCGTGCCACTGTACAACGTCTACTCGCAACTGGTCTATTCACTGAAAGCGTCGGACGTGGGCGACGTGATGGTGAACGGCCGCATCATCGTGGGTAACCGGCATATGTTGACGATCGACGACAAGGCGGTGATGGCCAAGGCGGAAGAATATCGCGCCCAGGTGTCGAAATCGCTCAGCGCGAAGTAGGCGGTCTGCCCCAGCCTCCGCCGCCGGGAGTTTCGATCCGCAAGACATCGCCCGGCTTCGCTTCGAAGCGCGTTTTCGCAGTCAGTTTCTGAGAACGCCCCGACCTGAGCAGTGTATTGCGTCCAGGCTTGCCGGCTTCGCCGCCGGCCAGTCCCCAGGGGCCGCGCTCACGGCGGTCAGACAGCAGCGTAACCTCGGCGGGAACCAGAAATTCAAATTCGCGCACGATCCCGTCGCCGCCGCGATGCGCGCCCGCTCCGCCCGAGCCGCGCCGCACGCGATAGCCGGCGATCCGCAGCGGGAACTGGTGCTCGAAGGCTTCGATGGGAGTATTCCAGCTGTTGGTCATGTGGGTGTGGATCGCACTGGCGCCATCGGCATGCGCGGAAGCTCCCATGCCTCCGGCGATGGTTTCGTAATACGCGAAGGCGCTCTTGGCCGATCCGCCGCCGAAGCTTAGGTTATTCATTGTCCCGCTGCTGGCTGCGGGAATCCGGTCCGGAGCAGCTTTGGCCAGCGCGCCCAGCAAAACGTCGGTGATACGCTGCGAGGTTTCGACGTTGCCGGCAGCCATCGCAGCGGGAGGCAGCGCATTGACCACGGACCCTTCTGGCGCGATCACGCGGATGGGCCGCAATATGCCCGCGGTGAACGGAACATCGTCCTGAATCAGGCAGCGGAAGACATACATGGTCGCCGCCAGAGTGACGGCGAAGTTGGCGTTGACCGAGCCCTGAACCTGCGGCGCGGAAGCGGAGAAATCGGCGACCGCGCGGCCATTCGCAATCGTGATCGCGACCCGGATCCACACGGGCTGGTCGGTGATGCCGTCGTTGTCCAGGCAATCCTCGAAGCGATACACGCCGCGCGGCAGTTGACGAATGGCGGCCTGCATCATTCGCGCGCTATAGTCCTGGATCTCGCGCATATTGCGCCGGACGCGAGCCTGGCCCTGCCTGGCGACCAATTCCAGAAGCCGCGTTTCGCCACGACGAAGCGACGCAAGCTGCGCCATTAGATCGCCTTCGCGCTCAACCGGAGTGCGGACGTTGGCCAGCAGCAGATCGAGTAAAGGACGGTCGATCTTGCCGCCCCGACGGATCAAAATGGGCGGGATGCGGATGCCTTCCTGAAAGATTTCTCGCGCCAGAGGCATGGAGCCCGGACTCATCCCACCGACATCGGCATGATGCGCGCGATTCGCAAGATAAAACGCGAGCCGGCGGCCGCGGGTAAATACCGGCGCGACGGCGGTGATGTCGGGCAGATGCGTCCCGCCCCGAAATGGATCGTTGACCAGCGCCACGTCGCCCGGTTGCAGATCGAACGCATCCATCGCGGCGCGCACGGAAAGCGGCATAGCGCCCAAATGCACCGGCATGTGGTCGCCCATGGCGACAGCCTCGCCGCGCGCGTCGTAGACGGCGCAGGAATAGTCGCGACGTTCCTTGATGTTGGCCGAATAAGACGTCTTGCGCAGCACTACGCCCATCTCGTCGGCGATCGACACCAGCAAGTGCCGGAAAAGTTCAAGTTCTATGCCGCGCGAGCTGTTCATTTACAAACGCCGGCGCGCACGTCAAAACTCGCGACCGTCTCCCATCCGCCTTCCAATGTCCGTCGCTCAATGCGATTGGTTTTAGTTTCGGCATCGGTTCGAACTCGCCAAGTGGCCCGGTCGCTGGCGGGAGCTTTGGCCAGCTGTGGATTTTTCCCGCCGGCCTCTTTGATGGTCCAGGTGTCGCCGCCGTTCGATGTTGCGTAAACCTCGTATTCCGGCGGCGCGGCCTGGGACCGCTCCAGAATCAACTGGCCGGATTTCGCCGATTCAAACCAGAACTGCTGGATGGACCCGTAATGCGTATCGTTGAATACCGGACGGCGGCGCCAGGTCTTGCCGCCATCGGCGGTAGCCAGGAAAAAGGGATCGCGCGCGAGTGGCTCCACGGTGACGCCGCTGGTCCAGCCATGCTGGAAATCGGGGAACTGGACCTGATCGAGTGCCGCGCCTTCGATGCGCGGGGCCGGCTCCGTCCAGGTTTTGCCGCCGTCCACGCTCATCAGCAGCACGCCATAGAGCGTGGTCGTCACCGTATGCAGATTTCCCACGGCGAAGAGGGCGGAGCCGACCCCCTCGGCCGAGGCTAACTCCAGAAACACGTCACAGGGCTCGTCGTCCGAGCAGGTCAACCCGAACTTATCAATGTCGTTTGCCGGACACGGATACTCCAGGCGCGTCGCGTCCTGGGCGCCCAGGAGAAGCGGAAGAGCCAGCAGCGGGAATAACAGGACCGAAGGCCGGGGGCGCACCGCCACTATTGTAGCGGCGGCCGTGGCCTACAATAGAGACTAGTGTCGATGCCCATCATCGCCGCCGGCCTGGCTGACTTGCGCCACGGCCGCTTTTCCTTCTATCCAGCCATTGTGGGCATGCATCACAATGAGTGGATCCTGCGCCGGGCTACCTGGACCGATATCCTGGTCGCAAACGCCAAAACGTCCGAAGAAATCTGCATCCCGAGGCACTTTGTAGGCGAAGTTTCCTCTATTGAGGCTCCCTATCGAATTGTGGGCCTGGTCAAGGAACTGGAGTACCGTGAGGGAATCGTCATTCCCCATCGCCGCGTGGTTCTTGAAATGCCGCGAGCGGTAGGAGATTTCAGCCGCTCGAGCCTGCGGCCGGCGCTCTATCCGAGGCCGGCGGGAGTGGTCGCCATCCGAGCGGAGCCCGACGGCGAATCGCGTTTGCGGAAGGTCTTGCGCGGATCGATCGCGGCGGGATTTCTGGCGTGCCTGGCGGTGATCTTCGTGGTTCGCGACGCTCACCTCGGCGCGGGCTTCGGCTGGACCTCGGCATCCTCCCGCTTGCCAAATATCAACGCCGGCGACGATTATGATTCGGTAGTGAGAAAGCTGGGAAGCCCGGCCAGCGACCGGTGGTTCGACTCGCAAGATGGATCCGGCGGTTACCGCCGGCTGTGGTATCCACGCAGAGGTGTAATTCTGATCCTGACCGGCGCCAGCAGCACCAGCGCACGTTATGCCGGCACGCTGAACCGCAACGGCAAGATTGCCCATTCCCTGGATCCAGGCTTGGCTATTGAACTGGATGCGGCGCCGGTGATGCACTAGCCCGCCGGACGTCTTCTTCGCCCTTCTTCACATTCACCAGTGACAGGATCGCCAGGCCCGTGCCGAAAAAGACAATGAGCGACAGGATCGCGATGCGGTAACTCCCGGTCCACTGAAGCGCCAGGCCGTAGAATGCGGGCCCCAGCCAACTGGTGCCCTTGTCGCTGATTTCGTAGATGCTGAAGTACTCGGCTTCCTTGCCTTTAGGAACCAGTTGAGCGAATAGAGACCGGCTCAGGGCCTGGCTGGGGCCCATCACGATCGCGACACCCGCGGTTACGAAAAAGAATTGCGTCGGTGTGTACACGAAACCGTAGATGTAGATCAGGATCGCGCTCCACATCGCCAGCGTGGTGGCGATCGCGAACTTGGCTCCGATGCGGGCCGCCAAGCGTCCGAACCCGACCGCTCCGAAAATTCCCACGAACTGGGCCATGAGGTAGGCGGTGGTCACTTGGGAAATCGGCATGCCCAATCCATCGCTGGCGAATTGTCCGGCTACCGCCAGAACCGTCTGGATGGCGTCGTTATAAATCAGATAGGCGACCAGAAACAGCAGAGTCTGAGGGTAGCGGCGCGTGTCCCGCAAGGTGTTCGCCAGTTGCTGGAACGCGAGGGCGACCCGATTCTGCCCCGGAGGCGGAACTCGCGCGGGGCCGCGATTCCGCAACGCCAGCAAGACCGGAATGGTGAAGAGCAGGCACCACGCTCCGGCCGACGCCAGACTGATGCGAACGGCGAATGCTTCCGAGATGCCCAGCTTATCGGCCTGGAAGAGCAGCAGAAGGTTCAGGGCCAGTAAAGCGCCGCCGCCCGCGTATCCCAGAGCCCACCCGCGGGAGGAGATCGCATCACGCTGCTCCGGTGGAGCGATTTCGGGCAGGAAGGAGTTATACACCACAATCGACGCGCCGAAACTGATATTGGAGACGATCAGCAGCGCGGCTCCCAGCATGTAATTCGTGCCTTGGACGAAGAACATCGCGACCGTGGCGGCGGCTCCCAGAAACGCCGTCAGCGCCAGTAATTCTTTCTTGCGGTGCCCATAATCCGCGATAGCGCCGACTACGGGAAGAAAAATGACCTGACCGGCCACCGAAATACTGATCAGGTAGGGATACAGGCTGCGCGCGTCCACGGGAATGCCGAAGGGGTGGATGTATCCACCGGCATCCGCGGCGGCCTTGGCCAGGGCGGTAAGATACGGCCCCAAAAACACCGCCAGCACGGAGGTAAAGTACGGCGAGTTGGCCCAGTCGTAGAGGTACCAGCCGCGCTGCTCGCGCACGCTGTAGCCCGGTGCGGGAGACTGGTCCACCAGGCTTTTCAGCGGACCTCGAGAGTTTCGATTCGCCGGAGCAGGCGCACCATGCGCGGCGCGGCGTCGCGCCGGCCGCCGAAACGAAACTGGTTGTAGGCGCCGGTCAGATCCTCCACCAGCATGGCGAGTTCGGAAGCGGGAAGGACGCGCGCGAATTCGGCGGGCGTGAGCCACGGCGGTTTCCTCAAACCGCGGCGTTCCAGCACGCGCAGCATGCGTTCATATAGCAGGGTGGCGTCGGAGGCTTGCGCTTCACCGCGCTGCGCACGGCGAACCCGGAGGTCGGCGCGCAGCTTGCGCAGCAGACTGGGACCAAAGAGTATCGCCGCCGCGGCCAGCGCGAACAGCCAAAGAATTCCGGCAGCGTAGGCGCGAGCGGAACGCACGCCCGTCTCCATTTGGACCGCGGCATCGCCGAACCAGGGAAAACGGAAATTGCGGCCGGACTCCTGCATACGCGCGGCTAGCGTGATCTGATGCTCGAAATCGTAGCCCACCACCCAGTCCTGCCAGAACTGGTCGGCCGCATCGAGCACCAGACCGGCCCGGCTCCACAAGCCGCTAGACGATGGCGCAGGATCGGGCGGCGTGGGATCGAAGGTCACCCATCCGCGCTGGGGCAGCCACGCTTCGACCCAGCTATGCGCATCGGAGGCGCGCACCACCTGCCATCCGGTCATGGGATTGTAAACGCCGCCCAAAAATCCGGTAACCACGCGCGCGGGAATTCCCAACGTGCGAAGCATCACAGCCATGGCCGACGCGAAGTACTCGCAATGTCCCTTCTTCCGGGCGAACAGGAACGTCGCCAGCGGATCGGCCACGGGCGCGGGGAGCAGTTCGAGAGTATAGCCGTAATCATGCCGCAGACGCCGTTCGAGCGCGCGAGCCTTTTCTTCAGGAGTCGCCAGCCCGGCGGTCATGTCGAACGCCAGTCTTGGAATCCGTTCATCGAGCCGCGGCAGCTCGAGCGCCTCTACCCGCGCGGAGGGCGAAAGCTGGGCGGAAGCCGGCGCTTCGTCGTCCAGGACGCTTGAGACCGCGTATCGTAAACCCGCGCCGTTGATCCGAGGCGCACGCAGCGTTCCCGAGGACGAGCGTGAGACCACCGGCACATCGATGATGATGCTCTCCGGTGTTCCAGCGACCAGAAGAACATCCGAGGCGATGTCGCTGAGCCGAACCTCATAGTCGATTCTCCGGCCGGAGATAGGCGGGGATCCTTCATGCAGCAGCACGCGACGACCTTCCGGCACCAGGCGTTCTTCGGCGGCCGGCAGATTGAACCAGCGTTTCCCGTCGAAGTGCGTCAGCGCGGCTCCTCTCCATCGAACGGCCAGAAATCCGCCGCCCTGCGAATAGACGTGCATCACCGGAGTGCTGCTTTGCTTGATCTCGCCGATTTCGCCCAGGGTGACTTCGTTGGAAAATCCGGGCAGGAGGTAGCGCTCCGGAGCGAATCTCTGGAATGCCGCTCGGGCCGTGCGGGGAAGCACGAAGAACACGCCGCCGGTCAGAAACAGAATTCCGGCGAACAATCCGAAAGAGAGCATGCCCAGACGCCGCGGAAACGCCCGCAATCCACTGCGCGAAAACGCCCGGCGGGTTTCGCCAGTGGAAATGAACAGGCGCGTGGCGCGCACCACCTCGCCGCTGGACAGCGTGGCAATGGTGAACAACAGGAACACCGCGAGAAAGGCAAAGAACGTCAGCGAGACCGAAAGTACCGCGGCCGCCAGCAGTGCCATGGCGGCGATCGCCTTGACGAAGGTAAAATCGCGCAGCGTCTTGGCCGTTAAAATCTTCACCGAGCCCAAAAAAAATATCAGGTGGACTGCGGCAGGAAGGAATCCCTTGGAAATGTAGTAATAGTCGAGCGGGTAGAAACCGACGTACAGCACTGTACAAGCCGCGACCATTCGTCCTGGTATTTCGAGCTTCACGATCCCCGCGATCATCAGCGCGCGGACGCACAAGGCCGCCAGCGCCAGGACCGCCGTAGGCCAGTCCAGGTAGCCGGACCCCAGCACGGCGCAGTATCCCGAGGCCAGCATTCCCAGCAGGGAGACCTGGAAAAACCTCTCGACCACTTGCTGGGGCGCCCGTGCGGTCAGCGTGGTCATATGTTTTATTGTATCGAGGCGTTATTTGGTAAAGCCAAAGCGACCATCCCCGCGATCTCCTCGCCGATCGCGAGCGACGAAGTAGCCGCGGGACTGGGCGCATTCACCACGTGCAATTCGCGCTCGCCCTGCACAAAATGAAAGTCGTCCAACAGCGAGCCTTCCGAAGACATCGCCTGTGCCCGCACACCGGATCCGCCCGGAATCAGATCCTCCGGCTGGATCTCGGGAACCAGCCGCTGAAGCGACCGGCAGAACAGTTCGCGGCTGAAACTGCGGCGGATCTCATCCCAGCAGGTGGATCCGTATTTTCCTAGAAATCGCCACAGTCCGGGAAACGCGAGCGCGTCAACGAGGTCGGCCACGTTGACGTCGTGCTTGCTATATCCTTCGCGCGCGAACGCCAGCACCGCATTCGGTCCGGCCTCAATGCCGCCCCCGATTCTGCGGGTGAAATGGACGCCCAGGAAAGGGAAGCGCGGATCGGCTACCGGGTAAATCAGATTGCGCACCAGGAATTGGCGTTCCGGCCGGATCAGGTAATATTCGCCGCGAAAAGGCACGATGCGAACGGCGCGCGGCTGACCCGCGAGTTGGGCGATGCGATCCGAGTACAACCCGGCGCAAGTCACCAGAAAATCGCAGGACGTTTCTCCGGCTGTGTGAACAGCGCGCCAGCCGCGCGGTTGGCGATGAAACTCCGTCACGCGCGCGCCGGTGACGACTTCCCCGCCCTGCTCTCGAACCAGGCTCGCCAACATCTCGCTCACGGCCGGATAATCCACGATGCCTTCCTGCGGGACGTGAATCGCCTGGACGCCGCCCGCATGCGGCTCGATCTCCAGCAGCTGGTCGCGGTGGAGCATGCGCAAGCCGGTGAGTCCGTTTTGGCATCCTCGCTCGAACAGGTCGTGCAGGCGAGGCACTTCCTCGGGACCGGCGGCGACCACCACCTTGCCGCACACCTCGTGCCGGATCCCGTGCGTCCGGCAGAATTCGACCATTTGATGGATGCCGCGAACGGCCAGTCGAGCGCGGCGCGATCCCGGTTTGTAGTACAGACCGCAGTGCAGCACGCCGCTGTTATGGCTGCTTTGATGCAGCGCCACGGCGCGCTCCTTTTCGAGGATGGTGACGCGAACGCCGGGAATCCGCTGCTGTAAACGGAACGCGGCGGCTAATCCGACGATGCCGCCTCCCACCACTGCCACGCGCATAGGAATCATTCTCTCGTATGGCTCTCATGTCAGGTAGGATCGCGGCGTTACACTAGTGGCTTCCATGGCCGTCCTGACGATCTCGGGCGCTCCCGCATCGCGTTTTGAAGACGTCGCTCACAGCTGCAGCCGATTGCTGGGATTCGAACTGGTAACGGAGTCCCGTCTGTCCCAATGGATGGCGCAGGAATTCGGCGACACGCCCGTTCCGGACCTGGCCTGGCGCCCGGCGGCGGTTTCCATCCTGACGCGCCTGGCGGTGGAACATCATTTGGTGATCTGCCTGTGGGGAGCGCAATCGCTGTTCCCATCCTCTCCCTTCACGCTGCGGGCGGCGATCGTCGCGCCGGAAGCCCACCGTATCGGAAACGTCATGCTGGACCAGAGATTGGAACGACCCGAGGCCAAAACGGCGCTCGCCCGGATGGATCGCGAGGCCAAGCGCCTGCACAAATTACGACTGGGCCGCACCCGTCCGCAGCCCGATTCTTTCGACGTGACATTAAACAGCGAACACATGGACGCATCCCAGATGGCGGAGGTGATGCAGGCAGCAGCGGCTGCGCGGCGGTTGACGGAACAAGGTCTGCTGGCCGCCGATGCCGAAGCCCAGATCCAGTTCGATACTCGCTTGAAGCTCGCGCGGCATGGAATCACACCGGCGGGTCAGGCGCGCTTGAAACGCGCGGCCTTCAATCACCCCAGCGAAGAAATTTTCGCTAATCTGCTGGACTTTTACCGTATTCCTTGGGAATACGAGCCTCGCAGCTTCCCATTACAGTGGGACAAGGATGGCCGTGTCACCGAGGCCTTTACGCCCGATTTCTACCTGGCCGAATTTGACCTGTATGTGGAACTCACCACCATGAAGCAGTCTCTGGTTACGCGCAAGAACCGGAAAATCAAAATGCTCAGGGCGATTTATCCACACATCAATATCCAGGTGTTTTATCAGAAGGACCTTCAGGATCTGGTGTTCAAACACGGCTTAAAAGAGGCCGTGCGGTGACGGCTCCGCCGGGCATCGAACGAATCCTGTTCACCGAGCAGCAGGTGAACCAGCGCATTAAAGAAGTCGCGGCGGAAATCAGCGCCAAGTATCACGGGCGGGATCTGAAACTGATCGCGGTACTGAAAGGCGCGGTATTCTTTCTGACCGCGCTGGCCCGCGCCATCGAGATTCCGCTAAAGGTCGATTTCCTGGCGATTTCCAGCTTCGGCGCCGGCGGCCCCGGCATGGTGCGGATCGCCAAGGACCTGGACCACCCCATTCAGGACGAAGACATCCTGCTGGTGGAAGATATCGTCGATACCGGTTTCACCACGCGCTACCTGCTTCAGACGCTGGCTGGACGAGAGCCGCGCTCGCTGGGCATCTGCACCCTCCTCGACCGCACGGTCCGCAGAATCGTCCAGGTGCCGGTGGATTATCGTTGTTTCGAGATCCCCGACCGGTTCGTGGTGGGCTGTGGCCTGGACTATAAGCAGCGCTATCGCAATCTGGGATACATCGCGGTTATGGATCCGGAGAAAAGTGATTAGCGCCGCTCGGCGATCATTCGCAGTCCGAATTTCGGACGCAGCGTAATCCGCGCGTGGGTCTCGACGCGATGCCCGGCTTCTAATCGCAAGCGCCAGCGCTGTCCGATCACCGCCAGCAGCAGCGTGCCCTCCATCCACGCGAAGCGTTCTCCGATGCAGACTCGTGCGCCTCCGCCAAAGGGAAAATAAGCGAATTTCGGCCGCGCCGAATCCTCAGCCAGCCACCGTTCGGGACGAAACGCGAGTGGCTCCGGAAACCAGCGTGGATCTCGATGCACCACGTACGGACTCAGAAGGACCACGGAGCGCGCCGGGATTGCGAAATCACCCACCTGGTAGTCTTCCAGAGCGCGCCGGCCGATGCCCCACGCCGGAGGATAGAGCCGCAGCGCCTCGGCGAATACGGCTTCCGTGTAGCGTAACTGCGGCAGATCGTCGAACGAGGGAAGCCGTCCGGCCAGAACCCGATCGAGCTCGGCATGGAAGGCCGCTTCCGCCTCCGGATTCTGCGAGAGCAGATACCAGGCCCAGGTCAGCGCATCCGCAGTGGTCTCGTGCCCGGCCAGAAACAACGTCAGAGCTTCATCCCGCACATGTTCGTCGCTCATGCCGCCGGAGCCTTCTTCGTCTTCTTCGATGCGCGCCATCAGCAGCATGGACAACAGGTCTCCGGCGTCGACCCCGCTGGCCCGGCGTTCCGCGATCAGGCGATAGATGGTCTCGTCCAGGCGTTTCCGCGCTCGTTTGAAACGGCGTACAGCCGGTAAGGGCAGCTTCTCCAGAATTTCCGAAAACGGCATCAGGATGATCTCGAACAGACTGAAAACCTCGGTAAGCGCTGTACCGATTTCGTCTGCCTCGGAGTCGACTTCCGTGCTGAACAGCGTCTGCGCCACAATGGCGAGCGTCAGCCGCATCATCTCCTGCAGCACGTCGAAGGACTGGCCGGATTGCCATTGATCGCGGACCAGGGCCGCGCGGTCCACCATCACCGCGCCGTATCCGGCTAACCGGTCGCGATGGAACGCCGGCTGGACCAGCCGGCGCTGGCGGCGATGATGCCCGCCCTCGCTGGTGAGGAGTCCGTCACCCAGCAGCACGCGAGCGCGTTCCAGCATGCGGCTCTTCTTGAACTTGTTCTGATGCGTGACCAGAACGTCACGGACTGCTTCGGGATGGCTCACGCAATAGATGTGCTGACGGCCCAGCGGAATATAGACGACGTCGCCGTAGCGGCGAGCCATTTTTTCGAGAAAACCGGCGGGATCTTTGCGGAACTCTGGCAGCACGCCGACCAGAAGATGGCCCTTCGGCCCCGGAGGCTTCATCATTACAGAAGCAGCTTCACTCGGCCACGATTATAGCGAGCCCGCTACTGTTGCTGTTGTTGTTGCTGCTGTAGAAGCTGTTCGGCTTCTTCGGCCGCGGCGGCGGCTTGCCATTCCGCGGGCACCGCCAAAACCTCCTCAGGAGGCGAGGGGGCATCCGACGGTGCAACGCGGACCGATACCGTCAGTTCGCTTTCAGACTTACCTTTGAAGATGCCCTTGGTAGGCGGCACATCCGCATAATCACGTCCGATAGCGGTACGGATGTGGCGCTCGCCGGCGATCAAATTGTTGGTGGGATCGAATCCCACCCAGCCGAGTTGCGGCAGAAGGGCCTCCACCCATGCGTGCGTTGCGCCTTCCGGAGACCGATCGGGATTTTCCGAATCCCGGAACACATAGCCGCTCACGTAGCGGCACGGAATCCTGACATGGCGCACAAGCGCCGTCATGATATGCGCGAAATCCTGGCAAACGCCCTGGCGGGATTCGATTGCATGGTCGATAGGAGAATCGACGCGCGTGGCTTTAGGGACGTACTCGAACCAGTTGTACACGGCCGAATTGAGGTCGCGCAGGAATTGAAGAGGATCCTCACGGCGACGAACCCGCAGCGGCTCGATCAAGCTGAGAAGTACACCGGTAGGCCGCGCGAACTGGCTGGGCATGAGCATTTCCCAATAATCACCAGCCGCCGCCTGCCGATCGAGTTCCTCCCAGGCCGAAGGCTCCAGGCCGTACGGAAGATCGGGCGAAGACTCGATCTCTACTAATGCTTCGGCGACAATCTTGAGTTCGCGATGCTTGCCGGGCACGTCGAAATGATGCACGGTGTTGCCGAGATAATCGCGATATTCATAGAAGCGCGTGCGCGGATCTACGGACAAGTGAAAGGAGAGACACCTTTGC
>Ga0207674_10002445_pt1 | contig 23461 bp, 23 predicted proteins | sample KBSCornC72_FD_184303 | JGI IMG/M metagenome (GOLD analysis project Ga0207674, IMG submission 184303) | Corn rhizosphere microbial communities from Kellogg Biological Station, Michigan, USA - KBS Corn C7-2 (SPAdes) (version 2) | ecosystem: Host-associated > Plants > Roots > Rhizosphere > Soil ...
ATCTCGACGAGCAGCTGGTTCAGCGTCTGCTCGCGCTCGTCGTGGCCGCCTCCGAGACCCGCGCCACGGTGCCGGCCGACGGCGTCGATCTCGTCCATGAAGATGATGCAGGGGCTCGCCTGCTTGGCCTGCTCGAAGAGGTCGCGCACGCGCGAGGCGCCGACGCCGACGAACATCTCGACGAAGTCGGAGCCCGAGATGGAGAAGAACGGCACGCCGGCCTCGCCCGCGACCGAACGCGCGAGCAGCGTCTTCCCGGTTCCGGGCGGCCCGTAGAGAAGGACGCCCTTAGGGATGCGCGCGCCGAGCGCCTGGAACTTCTTCGGGTTCTCCAGGAACTCTTTGATCTCCTGGAGCTCCTCGACGGCCTCGTCGACTCCGGCCACGTCCTTGAACGTGATCTTCGGGGAGTCGGGCGCCATCCGCTTCGCGCGGCTCTTGCCGAAGCTCATCACCTTCGATCCGCCGCCCTGCACCTGGTTCATGAGGAAGATCCAGAAGCCGAAGAAGAGGAGGAACGGCAGCAGGTAGGTGAGGATCGACCACCACGCCGAGTCGCCGGTTCCCTTCGAGTCGAACGAGATCGGCGTGCTCGCGTCCTGCAGCGCCTCCTGAAAGGCGAACTGGGACTGGTCGGTCGGGTAATTGACCTTGACCTTGCTCCCGTCGGAGAGCTCCGCCTGGATCTCACGGCTCTTGGGCACGAAGAGAACGCTCTTGATCGACGTCGGGTCGGTCTCGACCTTGGTGATCAGCTGGCTGTACGTCATCTTCTGGGTGTCGTTCGACCCCCCAGGCAGGAGCGTCCGCGAGGCCAGGAAGACCAGGAGGACGATGACGATCAGCGGGAAGAGTGCGCTACGGAAGAAACGGTTCAAGAGGGTTCCTCTGGTGGGTTAACGGTAGCAGCCTGACTATTCGTTACAACGACGCGCTTCGGTTCATCAGACCATGTCCTCCGCCTGCGCCGCGAGCTCGTCACGGAGGACGCCGACGAAGGGCAGATTCCGGTACCGCTCGGCGAAATCGAGGCCGTAGCCGATCACGAAGCGGTTCGGGATCTCGAACCCCACGTAGCGGCACGTGACGTCGTTCTCGCGGCGCTCCGGCTTGGTCAGAAGGGCACACACCTCGAGCGAAGCGGGCTCACGGGCCTCCAGGTTTCGAAGCAGGTAGGAGAGTGTCAGTCCAGAATCGATGATGTCTTCGACGACGAGCACGTTTCTACCTTCGATCGAAACGTCCAGATCCTTGAGGATCCGGACGACGCCGGAGGAGTCGATTCCCGCCCCGTAGCTCGAGATCGCCATGAAATCGACCTCGCAGGGGATGTCGATCGTCCGCATGAGATCGGCCATGAAGAAGATGGCGCCCTTGAGGACGCCGATGAGCAGCAGGTCCTGGCCGCGGTAGTCCTCGCTGATCTCGGCGCCGAGCTCCGCGATCTTGTGCTGCAGCGCCTCCTCGTCGATCAGGATCTCGGAGACCGCGGCCGAGAGCTCGTTGACCTTGTTCACTCTCGCTCCTCTCCGACGGCGTCCTCCCAGCCGGGTGCCGTGGCGATCCCCGGGACGACGACGACCTCGTCGCCCTTCACGACGAGCGGCCAGGCCTCGCGCTCGGAGCGCGGCACCTTGGCGTCGACGAAGAGGTCCTGGATCTTCTTGCCGCGGGACGCGAGACGGTCGCCGGCGCGCCAGGAGCGCACCCAGAGCCCGTCGCGGTTCGGATGGAGGCGCCAGGGCCCCCAGGAGACCGGGCCGTCCAGCCGGACTGGCGCTCGTTCGAGCCAGACACTTCCGTATTCCCTTACCGCCACCCGGCCGTCACCTAGGTCTACTCGCTTGGCACCTGCCCGCGAGCCGAGCAACTCTAACAGCGCTCTTTCGATCGGCCTAGGCAGCTCGCGAGCGGGCTCGGCGGCGCGAAGCACGTTTTCCTCGGCCGCGGGATGGAGCTGCCGGAGAGCCGGCAGGATCTCGCGGCGGATGAGGCCCCGCAGCGTGTCGTCGTTCGTCGAGTCGAGGCGGAAGTCGAGGCCCTCGGCACGGCAGTAGGCCTCCGTCTCCTCGCGCCAAACGGTCAGGAGCGGCCTGACGACGCCGTCCTCGCGCTTCGCGCGGATCCCCGTCGTCGTCCCGCTGGAGGCGAGGCGATAGAGAACGGTCTCGACCTGGTCGGACGCCGTATGGCCGGTCGCCCGCAGGCGGTCCTGCGCGAACGAGTAGCGGAGCTCGCGCAGCTCTTCCTCGGAGCCGCCGTTCGTCGGCGGCGCGTCGACTACCTCGGCGCCGAGGCGTTCGCGACAGAAGCGCGCGTCCTCCTCGGACTCCTCGCCGCGGAGCCTATGGTTGACGTGGAGCGCGCCGGCGCGGTAGCCGAGGGCCCCAAGCGCATGCCAGAGGCAGGTCGAGTCCGGGCCACCGGAGACCAGGCACACAACGTCCCCGCCCGGCCGAATGAGGTCGTGCCGGCGGATGTGCTCTTCGATCCGCGCGCGAAGCGCAGCGGCGTCCACGCACCAATTTTACGGCGTACCCGCCGGGCTCAGAGCAACGGTCCGACATCGCAACCTCGCTTGAAGAGGGCAGGCTGGGCCTGTAGGAGGACATCGTGGGCGAAGTTGGCCAGCCCGTACGCCCGGTACATCCGCTCGCCGGCATCCCCGCCCTTGGCCTGGATCGTGACCGCGTTGCCGTACTCCTGGAACATCGCGTCCAGGTAGCGCTGCGCGGTCTTCAGGGACGGATCCTGCGGGTCGGTGTGCTGGATCCGCACCGCTGCGTCGAAGGCCTGCTGCGAGACGTCCTTCGGCTTGACGGCTCCGCTTTGGTAGTCCGCGTTCAGCTGCCCCAGACCCAGCATGTCCGTCGATGCGGTCTGGATGAACTTCTGGTCCGTGGGACCACAGCTGTGGCCGTGCACGCTCTTTTCGCCGCCGCAGCCGGCTGAGAGCGCAACGAGGACAAGCGTCGCCGCAATGACGCTGATTCGCCGCAAGATGGACGGATCATCGGCGGCTCGTCCGCGGGGCACCATCACCCGAATGGGGCCGCGAGCACTACGCGCTCAGAAGCCAGCGCGCGGTCTCGACGTGATCCGGGTGGTACTCGTCATCGAAGGTCCAGGCGCTCGTGCCCAGGAGGGCTCCTCGATCACTCGAAGATCAGCGAGCGGTACGCGCCGACGCGCCGCATCCCGATCGACTCGTAGAGACCGATCGCAGGGGCGTTCTCGGGGCGCACGAAGAGGCAGACGGAGGGCGTGTTGGCCAGCAGCAGCCGGCAGAGATCGGCGAGGCCGCGCTTGCCGTAGCCGTGTCCGCGCACGGACGGGTCCACCCAGACCTGCTGGAGCTGCACGGTCCGGTCCGTCCAGGCGGAGGCCTCGGCCTTGAAGAGGACCGTCCCGTCCTCCTCCCAGAGCCAGCTCCGGCCCTCCTCGATCTGCGTTCGCGTACGCCACTCGAAGAGCGCGGGGTCGCGCGCGTAGGCGTCGATCCCCACCTCCTCGAGGAATGCCGCCGCCGAGGTGCGGATCAGGAGGGGGAGATCATGGAGCGTCGCCGGCCGCAGCGCCGAGCCGCCCGGCGGCGGTTCCTCCTCGAGGACGTAGACGGGCTGGCCCGGACGGTCCTCGCGCACGTCGGGAAGAAGTCCGCGCGCCGCCTCCCAGAGTTCCGTGACCGCCTTTTCGTCCCCGATCAGCATGCGGGGCCGCGAGCGTGCGGCGAGCTTGGCAAACGCGCCCGCACCTTCGCCGGAAGGAACGAGATTGGCCCCGAGATGGCAGACGGCCACGAGCTCCCCTCCGTCCCGCAGTGCCACAAAACGACCGATGCCCCGGCGCGCGACGTCCTCGAGGAAGACTCGCTCGATCGGCTCTCGCGCGCAGAACTCGAGGATGTCCTCGAGCGAAGGCCGCTTGACCAGGCGCGGCATTGCCGGGGACGATAACCCGCATGCCCATACATGTCAGAGCCGAAAAAGGTGACTACGCGGAGGCCTGCCTCGTCCCGGGCGACCCTCTCCGCGCGAAGTACATCGCCGAGAACTTCCTCGACGGAGCCGAGCAGCGCAACTGGGAGCGCGGGATGCTCGGCTACACCGGCACCTTCAACGGCAAGCCGGTCTCGGTGCAGTCCACCGGGATGGGCTGCCCGTCCGCCGCGATCGTGATCGAGGAACTGGTCATGCTCGGCGTCAAGCGCATCCTCAGGATCGGCACCTGCGGCGGTCTCCAACCCGACCTGAAGCTCGGCGACCTCATTGTCGCGGTCTCGGCGATCCCGCAGGACTCGACTGCCGTCCACTACCTCGCGGGCGAGGCGCACACGCCGACGGCCGACTGGGAGCTCGTGCACGGTGCCGTTCATGCGGCCAAGGAGCTCGGCAAGCCCGTGCGCGTCGGGCCGATCGTCTCGAGCGACATCTTCTACGACCCCGACAAGGACCGGGCCAAGCGCTGGTCGGAGCGCGGCATCCTCGCGGTCGAGATGGAGGCCGCCGTGCTCTTCACGCTCGGCGCGCTGCGCGGGTTCAAGGCGGGCTGCCTCTTGACGGTCAGCGACGTCGTCGTCGAGGGCGAGTTCGTGCGCATCTCCGACGAGGAGATGAAGGCGGCCGTCGACCAGATGACCGAGCTCGCGCTCGGCACGGTCACCGCCGGTTGAGCGAAACCGTCTTCCTGGTCAACCCGGCCGCGGCCAACGGCTCCACCGGCCGAGCCTGGCCCGAGATCGCCCACCGCGCGGCGGCGGCCGGCCTCGAAGGCGAGACGCTCTTCAGCGAAGGGCCCGGCGGGATCACGAAGGTGGCCGAGCGCGCGGCCGGGATGGGTGCGAAGAAGGTCGTCGTCGTCGGCGGGGACGGCAGCGTCAACGAAGCCGTGAACGGTCTCCTGCAGGTGGGCGCGGGCAAGGAGGTCGAGGTCGCGGTCATCCCGCGCGGGACCGGCACGGACTTCGTCCGCACCTTCCGCATCCCGGCGAAGCTCGACGAGGCGATCGCCGTCGCGCGCGACGGAGCCGTGCGATCGATCGACGCCGGCCGGGTCTCCTACCGCGCCTGGGACGGCTCCGTCGGCAACGGCTTCTTCGCCAACATCGCGAGCGCCGGCATGAGCGGCGCCGTCGCCATGCGCGCCAACTCCACCTCGAAGGCACTCGGCGGCAAGGCGTCCTTCCTCTGGGCCACCCTGGCCGTCTTCGCGCGGTGGAGGAACGCCGCGGTCTCGGTGGACGTCGACGAGGAGCACCGCGAGGGAAGCATGCTCGACGTCATCGTCGCGAACTGCGAGTGGCTCGGCGGAGGCATGCACATGACTCCGAACGCGAAGCCGGACGACGGCCTCTTCGACGTCCTCCTGATCGGCGACGTGACGAAGCGCGACCTCGTGCAGACCCTGCCGAAGATCTACCGCGGCACGCACCTCCCGCATCCGAAGGCGGAGGAGCTGCGCGGGAGCACGGTTCGCGTCGACGCGCAGGCGGCGCTGCCCATCGAGCTCGACGGCGAGCAGCCCGGGACAACGCCGGCGACCTTCGAGGTCGTGCCGAGTGCGCTGCGCCTGCGCGTGCCGGGCTAGGACGCGCTCGAGCCGCGGCCGGGACCGCCGCCGATTGCGCGGCCGGGCGGCGGAGACGGAGCCTTGCTCGCCGGTTTCTTCGTCGTCGTGGACTTCTTCGCCGTCGGCGTCTTCTTCGTCTCGGACTTCTTCGCAGTCGGCGTCTTGGCGGCGGGCTTCGCCTCGGACGTCTCGAGCTTCGCGAGCCGGCGCTCGAGCCGCTCGATCTGCTTGCGCAGGTCCTTGAGCTCGTCGGCAGCGGCAAGCCCGGCCTGGGCGACGGCGCCGCGGGCGCTCTGGTCGATCCGGGTCTTCGCGTCCATGACCCTGCTCAGCGCATCGGTCACGCGCGGGTTCTTGCTCAGCTCCTCGACGAGCTTGGTGACGGCCTCCTCGCCGCGTCCGGCAAGCCGGTTGAGCGTTCCGCCGCCGTTGTCCGGCTTCTTGCTTGCCATGCGCTCCCTCCGTTCGGTTTCGAAGGCACCTTACCCGCACGTGCTCTTCGGCTACGCGTGAGCGAAGCGCTTGCGCAGCTCGCGGCCGGCGAGGAGCCCGAGACCGAGCAGGACCAGGACGGGCGCGGCGACGGCGATCCCGATGAAGATCCAGCCGACGACGGTGAGGAATGCCGAGCCCGCGGTCGCCCACGCGTCGACGATGCTGAACCCGCCTCCCTTGGGGGCTACCGCGCCGGCCTCGTGCATGGCCAGCGAGATCGTCGCGTACGAGACGCGGTTGTCCAGGTACTGGAGCCGCCCGCGCGCCTGCTCGAGGTCGAGCTGCACCTGCGACAGCTGGTTCTGCACGGCGAGCGCCGCGGGCACGTCGTCCGCCTGCTGGAGCAGCTCGAGGAGCTGCGCCTCGACCGCGCGAAGCTGCCGTATCCGCGCGTTCAGGTCGACGAACTCCTGCGAGACGTCCTGGCCGCTCTCCTCGAGCGCCTCGACCTTGCCGAGCTGGCGGAGCCTGGCCAGGGCGTCCTCGTAGCTCTCCGCCGGAATGCGGAGGTCGAGCGAGCCCTGGACGAGCCGCTTGTCGCTTCCCTGCGATGCCGTCGAGTTGACGACGAAGCCGCTGTAGGAATCGACGATCGCATGCACGTCGTCGACCTTGTCGTCGAAGCTCCCGTGCGCGATCGAGAGCCGGAGGCGAGCCGTCTGGACGATATGCGGGCCCACCTGCGGCACCGCGGACTGGTGTCCCGAAGAGACGAGCCGCCGGTCGTTGGCCTTGGAACCGCCTCCCCCGCTCGGCTCCGCGGAGCCCTGCGCGAAGTCGCCGCCTCCACCGGTGCCTCCGGCCGTGCTTTCACCGCCGCCGGCATTGCACGCGGCAAGGGTCAGTGCGAGCACGAGCGGTAAGAACAGCGCCAGCTTCTTCATCTTCGCCTCCTTGGTGACAGTTGCTTCGACACCTGGAGGGCTGAGAAAGTTCCCGGCCCATGGAGGGCTACCACTTCTCGGTCGACTTGCGCGTCCGCTTCAGCGAGACCGACGCGCAGGGGATCGCCAACAACGCCGTCTACCTGAACTGGTTCGAGGTCGCGCGCGTCACCTACCTGGCGCGCTTCCCGGGCGGCTACCGCGGCCTGATCGAACAGGGCGTCGAGGCGCTCACGATCGAGGCGTACGTGCGCTATCTCGCCCCGTGCGGCTTCGACGACGAGCTACGGATCCACACGCGCGTCACGCACATGCGGGGCGCCCGCTTCCGCTTCGAATACGTCCTCGAGCGCCTGAACGACCCGCACGCGACGATCGCGGAGGGCTGGACGGGCCACGCCTGCGTCGACGCCACGACGCTCCGCCCCACGCGGATGCCGTCCTGGCTGGCCGAGGGAATCGCAGACGTCGAGCGCGGCTAGCGCGTCGTCGTGCCGCCCTTTTCCGTCGTCGTCCCGGTGGTCGTCCCGGTATTCGTGGGCTTCGTCGTCGTGGACTCGACGGGCACCGGCTTCGTCCCGTAGCGGACGATCTTCGGCTCGGCGAGGTAGTTCGAGTACCACGTCGTGTCGAAGAGCAGCTTGTCCTTCGCGTCGTAGACGAGACGGCGCACCGAGACCGAGCGCGAGGGCTGGCCGTACTCTGCGACGGCCTTCTGGCCCACGTAGAGGTGCGAATCGGGCTTGCGCTCGACCGGCGGCGGGCCGGTCACCTTGAGCGGCGACGTCTGCGTCTCGACCCTCCGGTGGAGGGGCGTTCCGAAAAGGCGCACCGTCAGCGAGGACGAGCCGACGATCGTGCGCAAGAGGATCCAGTGGTCGGAGTCGTTCTGGAACGTGAGGTCGGTGTCCGGGTAGTTGACCGTCGCGTCGCGGCCGAGCGGGTAGTGGTCGATGTAGAGCGCGTGGTTCGTCCGCGCGGTGATCGGGAGGCCGGCATCGAAGGCCGCGTTGAAGACCGTCGTCGAGACCTGGCAGACACCGCCCCCGAGCCCGGTTTTCAGTTCCCCGTTGATGATCACCGGCGCCTCCAGGAAGCCCTGGGCCGCGTTTCGCTCGCCGGTCGTCTTGTTGAAGGAGAACGTCGAGTGCGGCGCGATCAGGTGCCGGTCGATCAGCTGGGCGACGAGCTGGACGTTGTGGATGCGGTTCGCGTCCCCGCCGTAGAACGTCGTGTAGCGCCCGACGAGGCCCGTGATGCCGAGCGCCTTCGCGCGCTCGGTCGAAAGCTTCGGCTCCGCCGGGACGACGACGAGCTGCGCGGTGCGGTTGACCGTTCGCAAGGCAGCGGCGAGGAGCGCCTTCTCGGAGGCCTCGACGTCGAGCTTGCGGCCGTCGCGGGACCGGATCATGTGCGCCTTCCCCTCGTCGTCGACGGTGAAGTCGACCTCGCGCGGCGCGCGGGCGACCGCTCGGCTCAGGTTGTCGAAGTACTCCTTCGCGTCGGGGCCGCCGATGCCGAGCTCGCGCTCGCCGTTTCGGGGCAGCGCGAGAAAGGAGGCGATCTGCTCCGGCGTGACCGTGAGGTGGACGTCCTTGTACGCGAAGATCACCGGCCCGGAGAGCGCGGTGCGAACCTGCTGGGCGACCGCGGCGAGGGCGTCTCTCCCGACCTCCGGGGGCGTGACCTTGATCGGGAGCGCAACCGGCCCCGGCCGCTCGAGAGCCGCGAGCGCGGAGACCATCGTGTTTGCAGCCGCCTCCGTCTCGAGGCTGCGGCTCGGCTCCCCGGGCTTGACGACGGGCCGGCCGTTGCGAAGGACGATCGCCGCCTCGCGCCCTTCGACCCCCACCTGCTTCGCGATCACCTGTAGCTGGCGGTCGAGGGCGCCCTGGTCGGCAGTGGCCGGCGGCTCGACGTCGGAGCCGAAGAAGCGGAGCTTGAGACGCTCGAATCCCCTGATCGGGACGGGACCGTCAGCCCGGTCGAGAGCCTCGGCCGCGGCGGCGTTCCAGTCCGCCTCGACGGCGAGCTGCGCCGGGGCGATCGACCACCTGCGTCCGGCTCCCGTGAAGACCACCTGCTCCGTGTAGAGCGTGTGTGCGCGCGCGGCGAGCTTGGACTGTGCCTCGGCCGCGGAGAGACCGCTCACGTCCTGGCCGGAGACCGTGACCCCGTCGGCGACCTTGTCCGCCGAGCCCGAGTACGCAAACCCGAGGAGGAGGACGCCGATGAGGAGGACGCCGATGACCGCCAGCACGGCTCTCCAGCGGCGCCGGACCACCCCGAGACGGTCCCGTCGCGCACGGGGTCTCCTGCCCTTTCGGACCGAACCGACGCCGGCCTCCGCCCTCATCGAAGTGTTCGACTTTACCAACCGCCGCGAGACGGCTTGAGCGCTACGGGCCGGGCTGAAGAGTCACGCGGACCTGCGCGATGCAGCTGAGCGATCCGTCCCGCTCGGAGAAGTCGACCGCCTCGAGAGTCCCCGCCTGCTGCCGGGTGACGCCGTACGCGAGCGTCCGGTGCCAGTTCCCCCCGGACGCCGTCACCGGCCGCATGGCGATCATCGTCCCGTGCCTGTTCCGCAGGTCCGCCTGGAACATGTGCTCGAAGAGGTTTTTCTCGGTCCCGCGTGCGACGACTTGCCCCGGCGCGTGAGTCACCTGGTCGATCGTCAGGCAGCCGCCCTGCGGCGCCGACGGAAACTCCGCCGCGGGGCGCGGAGGGCGGGCTTTCCAGAGGTCGACCACGAGCCGCTCGGGCGAGTGCAGGACGCCGTGCTCGAGATACTTGAAGCGGTGCTGTCTCGCCGACAGCTTGAGGACGAGGAATCCCGAGCGCTGCTTGATCCTGGCAGTGACGCGCTGGTCGGTCACCGCCCCCGCAGTGGTGTCGATACCGGCATGGGTGATGCGGACCCGGGCGCGGCCGTCGAACGGCAGGGGATCGGGCGACTCGGCGTCGTTCCGATGGAGCGTGCCGCCCGAGAAGTCGACCACGACTCGGACGAAGGCGGGGTGGTTGCCGATCCGGATCTGCGTGGCCGTGAGAGCGGCCGAGGCAGCCGCCGGCGCGAGGGCCGCGACCGCGCCGAGAAGCATCGAGACGAGCAGGAACCGTCTCACACGGGCAGGTAAGCACCTTCGGCGCCGAGGCTCAAGGGACTTCACGAAGCCCTAACCGGCCGCGGAAGGCGAGCACGCGGCGGACGTGCTCGTCGAGGAGGCCGCGGCGGGCGAGCGGGACGAGCGCGTGGACGACCCGTGCGGAGTCGCGCCCGTTCGTCAGGAGGACGAGGTCGGCGCCCGCGCGAATCGCCCGCTTCGCCGCGGGCACCGCCCACTCACTCCCGAAGACGGAGACCGAGTCGGTGATCGCCACGCCGTCGAAACCGAGCCCCCGCAGCAACCTGTACGCCGCCGGGTTGAACGACGCTCGCCGTTCGAGCCCGAAGCGCTTGTAGAACGCGTGCCCGACCATCACGCAGCCGGCCCCGGCCTCGACCGCCTTCCGAAAGGTCGCCGTCTCGACGGGCGAGAGGCGAGCGCGCACGTGCGGGTCCTCATCGGTGGAGATCGGCGCGGATCCGAGCCCCGGGAAGTGCTTCGGGCACGCAGCCGTGCCGCCTGCGCCCAGGCCGCGCGCGAAGGCGAGCGCCTCGGCCGGGGCCCTGAAGTGGCGCGATCCCAGCGGGCCGCCGGCGAGGTCCACGACCGGCGCGAGGTCGACGTCCACGCCGGCGCGCTCGAGCGCCCGGCCGGTCGCCTTCCCGGCGGCGTACGCCCGGCCGGGGGTTCCGAACGACGACGCGGGTGCGGCGGGCGGGAGCTCGTCGAACGTGCTCGCCTCTCCGCCTTCCTGGTCGACGAAGACCATCGCCCTTCTCGGCCGCGGTTCGTTTCGGCTCCACTCCTGCACGAGCACACCGGCGGCGCCCTTCGGCGCGGGCAGGCCGGAGACGACGACCAAGGCCGCCTTCTGCTTCGGCGTCAGCGGGGGAAGGTGGCTCGGCGGCAGAGTCCCGCCCGAGGCGAGGGCGAGCGCGGCCTGAAACAGCGCGGCGAGACCCACGGCGGACTTAGACTAGTTGCCGTGGATTTCGAGCTCAGCCCAGAGCAGCGGGAGGTGCAGGCGACGGTTCGCCAGTTCGTGGACGAGCGCATCCTCCCGAACGCGATCGAGAACGACATCAACCACCACCTCGACATGGACGCCATCGCGGGCATGGCCGAGCTCGGCCTCCTCGGCATCGTCATTCCGGAGGAGTACGGCGGCGCCGGCCTCGACTTCGTCTCCGAGGCGCTCGTCTGCGAGGAGATCGAGCGCGGCGAAGCCGCCTTCCGGACGCTCATCTCGGTCCACGTCGGCCTCAACTCCCTGACACTCCTTCGCTACGCCGACGAGGAGCAGAAGCAGCGCTACCTCGCACCGCAGGCGCGTGGCGACAAGCTCGCCTGCTTCGGGCTCACGGAGCCCGCCGCCGGGTCGGACGTCGCCGGGATGCTCACGAACGCGCGCCGCGAGGGCGACACGTACGTCCTCAACGGCCAGAAGAACTGGATCTCGTATGCGAGCGTCGCCGACCACGCCCTCGTCTTCGCGAAGACGGATCCCGACGCGAAACACCGCGGGATCTCGGCGTTCATCGTCGAGCGCGAGTGGCCGGGGGTCACGACTGCGGACACCGAGAACAAGCTCGGCATCTGGGCAGGCTCGACCGGCGAGCTCTTCTTCGAGAACGTCGAGGTGCCGGCCGAGAACCTCGTCGGCGACGAGGGCCAGGGCTTCGAGATCGCCATGTACGGCCTCGACCAGGGCCGCTTCACCGTGGCCGCCGGGGCCTGCGGCGTCGTCCGCGCCTGCCTCGAGCAGTCGGTCGCCTACGCGCGCGAGCGCGAGACCTTCGGGCAGCCGATCGGCAAGCAGCAGTTCGTCCAGGACATGATCGCGGAGATGGTGCTCGGCTACGAGACGTCGAAGCTCCTCGTCATGCAGGCCGCCTGGCTGAAGGACAAGGGCGTCCGCAACACGCGCGAGACGAGCCTCGCCAAGTGGCACGCGACCGAGTCGGCGTTCCGCGCGGCGCACCTCGCGATCCAGGTGCACGGCGCCTACGGGTACTCGGCCGAGTACGGGATCGAGCGCTACTTCCGCAACGCCCGCGCCCCGATCATCTACGAGGGCACGACCCAGATCCACAAGATGATGCAGGCCGAGCACGCCCTCGGGTATCGCAACCTGAACGGGCGCGACGGCGACATCTCACCGCTCGCCTCGTGGGGCCCCGCACTCCTCGCCCGGTAGCCTCGCAGACCGCCCGGCCCCACTCGCGCGGCCCTTCGAAGCCGGCCTTGTGTTGCACGAAGCGGGGAAAGCCGGGAGAGAAATCCCGATCGATAGCGGATAGAACTTTGTGCTCGTGAAACACAAGGCTCTGGTTTGTGCCGCACTCGTGGGGGCGGCGCTCGTGGTCGCTCAGGCGGCGGGCGCCCCGCCTCGCGCCGGCCTCTTCGTTCCCGGGGAGACGCTCGGCGGCGTGCGGCTCGGGATGACGGAGCAGGAGGTCCTCAAGGCCTGGGGCGACCAGCACGGAGTGTGCAAGGACTGCGAGGAGCCGACGTGGTACTTCAACTACAAGCCCTTCGCGCCGCAGGGCACCGGCGTCACCTTCGACAAGGGCCGCGTGGCGCAGGCGTTCACGGTGTGGCGCCCGAGCGGCTGGAAGACTCCCGACGGGCTCTTCCTCGCCGCCGACTCCTCCGACGTCGCGCGGATCTACGGGTCGCTCGACAAGCGCGAGTGCGCGCGCTACGAGGCTCTCCTCCTTCCGGGGAAGAAGGTGACGAGCATCTTCTACGTCTTTCGCGACAAGGTGTGGGGCTTCGGGCTCATGAGGCCCGGCGCCTCCCCGTGCCTCTGAGGTTGCCCTCGGCCTCCGCGAGGAGGGCGACGAGCGGGATGACGGCCAGCACGGGGATCGCCACGACGGGCCAGATGACCCCGTAGCCGTCCGTCGAGCGGAAGTAGGAGTGGAAGATGTCGATCGCGCCCCCGGCTGCGAGCGGACCGATGACGAGCCCGATGCCCTTCGTCGTCGTCGCGAGGCCCGTGATCGTGCCCCGGTCGGTCGCCGGCATCACCTTGAAGAGGAGGGCCCAGGCCAGCGTCATGACCACGCCGCCCGCCATCGCCACCGGCGCGATGAGCGCGTAGTACCACCAGTGCCAGGTCTGCGCGAAGCCGGCGACGAGGAGCCCGACGCCGTAGACCACGGACGCGCCGAGGATGACGTTGCCGACGCCGAACTCGTCTCCGAACTTGCCCGCGGCGAGCGCGGCGGCGACGTAGCCGGCCGCGACCACGCCGAGCACCGTCGAGGAGACGTAGAGCGGCTGCCCGAGGCCGTCGATGATGTAGAGGACGACGAAGGTCCGCATGCCGGCGAAGGTGGCCTCCCACGCCGTGTTGGCGATGAGGAACCGGCGCACCTGCTTCTCGCGGCGGACGACGCGCCAGGGCGCGGCGAGGATCGAGCGGAAGCGCTCGAAGCGGGTCGGCTCGGTGGCCTCCTCGCGCACGAGCACGACGACTGCGCCGCAGGCGGCGAGCGTGACTCCCGCCGCCAGGATGAACGGGAACGGCTCCCACACGGAGAGCAGGAAGCCGCCTCCGACGAGGGCAGCGCCGAGCGCGATCCCGCGCAGCACGTGTTGGACGCCCTGCGCCCGGCCGAAGTAGCTGTCGGGCACGCGGTCCGGATAGAGCCCGCGGTAGGGCGGCTCGTAGATGTAATAGGCGAAGAAGAACCCGAAGAGCGCGAGCGCGGTCGCCTCCAGGCTCGGCATGAACGGCAGGAGGGCGAGGCAGACCGCCATCGGCGCCAGCGCGAGGAGCATGAAGGGCCGCCGGCGTCCGAGGGGGAGCCGCGTCGCGTCGCTCATCGGCCCCACGAAGAGCGGCATGAAGAACGCGAAGATCCCCTCGGCCGCGAGGACGAGGCCGATCAGCGTGGCCGAGCGGGTGAACTCGCCCAGAACAGGGGGCAGGTAGGCGGCAACCGTCGTGATCGACCACGCGAGCCCGAAGGCCCCGAGCCCGAGCGACCACATGAGCCCGCGGATCGGTGTCTCGAGGGACTCCTCGACCGCGCGCGGCACCACCCGGAGCGGGGCGGGATCAGGCATCCGCTTCGACGCCGATCAGCGCCGGCAGAGCGAGGAGCGTCGGGATCGCGTCCTCGACCTCCATGCGCCCCTCGCGGTCGACCAGGAAGGCGCGCATCCCGAGCGCGCGGGCGCCCTCGATGTCGTCCTGGAGCGAGTCACCGACCATCACGGCGGCCTCGGGGGCGACTCCGAGCTCGTCGAGGACGGCCATGAAGATGGTCGGGCTCGGCTTCACTTTGCCGTGTCGGCCGGACCAGACCCAGGCGTCGACGGGCAGTCTGAAATGCGCGACGAACGCCGAGAGGTCGCGGCTCGTGTTCGAGACGAGCCCAATCTTCACAAGCCGCTCGCGCAGGAGCTCGAGGACGGGCAGGACGTCCTCGTAGAGCTCGAAGTTCTCCGACGCGAGCCAGCGGTCGGTGATCGCCTGCGCGACGAAGCGGCAAGCCTCGCCCTCTCCGCCCATCCCCCGGACGATGTCCTCCGTGAAGCGCAGCCAGATCTCCTCGTCGTGCTCGAGCTCGGGATGCTGGTGGAGATCGACAACCGCCGCCGCGCGCGATTCGGCGTAGCGCTCCGGGTCGAGCTCGAGACCGAATCTCTTCCCCGCCTCCTGATACCCGCTCGGTCCGAGCAGGGGCCCTGGCTTGGCGAGGGTGAAGTCGACGTCGAAGAGGACGGCTTCGACGGTCAAACGCCCGTCGGCGAGCGGTAGGCCGCCGGCTGCCGGTTGGCGAGGGAGGGCAGGCGGCGGCGGATGTCCTCCATCCGGCGCTTGTCCAGCTCCGCCGAGATGACGCAGTCCTCGTCGGGCGCCTCGGCGAGCACGACGCCCCACGGATCGGCGATCAGCGAGCGCCCGTAGGCCGCCTTGCCGTCCGCGAAGGAGCCCCACTGGTTCGCCGCCACGACATAGCACTGGTTCTCCACCGCCCTTGCTCGGAGGAGGAGCTCCCAGTGGTCCTTGCCGGTGAACAGAGTGAAAGCAGCCGGGATGGTGACGACCTCGGCGCCCTCGACGGCGAGAACGCGGTAGAGCTCGGGGAAGCGGAGGTCGTAGCACACGGTGAGGCCGAGCTTCCAGCCCTCGACCTCGGTGGTGACGGTTGCGTCTCCCGGCGCCTCGGTCTCGGACTCGCGGTAGGTCTGGCCGCCGATCTCGACGTCGAACATGTGGATCTTGCGGTAGACCGCCTGGATCTCTCCCTGCGGGTCGAAGACCACGCACGTGTTGGAGAGCTTCTCCCTGCCCTCGCGCCGCTCCACGATCGAGCCGCCGACGAGCGTGACGCCGTGCGTCCGCGCCCAGCCGCTCATCGCCTCGACGGTCTCGCCGTCTTCGAGGCTCTCGGCCAGGCTGCGCATGAGGTCGGGGGGCCCGATGCCCGTCCACTTCTCCGGCAGGACGATCAGGTCGGCGCCCGTCGCCGCTGCGCGGGCCACGAGCGCGTCGGCGCGCTCGATGTTCTCCGCCTTCGAGTCGGTGGAGTTGAGCTGGACACAGGCCACGCGAAGCCGCTCGGACATGCGGTCAGGATAGCCTGGGAAGCCAGATGCGCACTCCCGCCGAGATCCTTGCCGAGACGAGGACGATCGCGCTCGTCGGCGCCTCTCCGCGGCCCGAGAGGCCGAGCAACAGCGTCATGCGCTACCTGCAGACGCAGGGCTACCGCGTCATCCCCGTCCGCCCGCACCGGCGTGAGATTCTCGGCATCCCGTGCGTCGACTCGGTCGCGGACATCGACGAGCCGATCGATCTCGTCGACGTCTTCCGGAGGCCCGAGTTCTGCCCCGAGGTCGCCGAGCAAGCAGCTGCGGCAGGCGCGAAGGCGCTCTGGCTCCAGCTCGGCATCGTCTCGCCGGAAGCGCGGGGGATCGCGGAGCGGGCCGGGATGGAGTACGTGGAGAACGCCTGCACGGCCGTCGTCCACCGCCTCGAAGTGCGCAGCTGAGAATCCCTCAGCGTCTGACTTCGAAGGCGCCGATGTCGCAGCGCGGGCCCTGGGGCCGCTTCACGCCGCGCTGATCCTTCGCCACCGCGCATTGCGCGGACGGGATCGCGTTGATCGCGGGGCTCGACGAGAGCAGGGAGATCGTCTCCGTCGGGCCGCCGTGCTTTCCGAGCGAGCCGAGCTTTGCGCCCTTCCCGACGATGTCGGAGGCAAGCGGCGCGAACCCGCAGCCGAACAGATTTCCGATCAGGTTGTGGCCGGCCGACGTGGGGGAGCCGGCGCACGCGGGCCCGGTCGGCGCACTGTTCGTGGCGAGGATCGTGGCCTCGAGCGACAGCGAGTTCGTCTCGCGGTAGAGCCCGCCGCCGAGCTTGGCGCTGTTTCCCGCGATCGTGCCGTTGACGACGCTCAACGAGCTGACGAAGGAGTCGATGCCGCCGCCGCGCGCGGTGTTCCCCGTCGCCCGGTTCGCTGCGACGGTCGAGTTCTTGACCGAGCTCGTCGCGGTGCCGTCGACCCGGATGCCCCCGCCGAGCGCCTGGCCTCCGGGCGCGCTCGCCTGGTTTCTGCTCACCGTGGAGGTCGTCATGCGCAGCCCGCCGGAGTCGATGTCGAGCCCGCCGCCGGTCGCCGACCTGATCCCTCCCTCGGGCGCGTCAGCGGTGTTCGCGTCGAAGGTCGATGCCTTGACCAGCGCCAGGCCCTCGATCGCCAGGCCGCCGCCCGCCGCATCAGCGCTCCCGCTGTCGCCGTGGCTGTCAGCACTGTTCGACGAAACGCGCACGTGGTCGAGGCCGAACTCGAGGCCGGAGTGCAAGAGCCCTCCTCCGCCTGTGGCAGTCCCGTCGCCGGCCGAATCGCTGTGCGTCGTGTTGCCGAGGAATTTTGTGCGCTCGATGGCTCCCCCGGAGAACTCCGCGTAGATGCCGCCTCCGCGCGCGGTCGCCTCCGTCCCTCCGGTCTCGGCTGCCGCCCTGTTGGCTTCGAGTTTCGAGTCTTCGAGGTCGATCGGGCTTGCAGTGTCGAGATACAGGCCGCCGCCCTCCGCGGTGACCGGACCGCCCGTCGAGCTGACACGCGCGAGATTCCCGGTGAAAGTGGAGTGCTCGACGATGGCGGTCGAGGACGTCAGGAACACGCCCCCGCCTTGAGCCGACCCGTTCGTGCCGGTCGGAAAGGCAACGGCTCGGTTGCCGCGAATGGTCGAGTCGACGATCTTCACATCTCCGGACCGGTAGATGCCGCCGGCGGCGACAACGGCACTCCCGCCGGTCGTCTGCTTCACGAGGTTCTTCTCGATCACCGAATCCAGGACCGCCAGCGAGCCCCCGTTCGAGAAGATGCCGCCGCCGGTCGCGATGCTCGTGGTGAGCAGCCTGTTCCCTGCGACGGTCACGTGGCGGAGCGTCAGTGCTCCACCGGAGTGGACGATCCCGCCTCCGTCGGCGATGGCTCCGGTGAGGAGACCGCCTGTGATCTTCAGATGCGAGAGCACGACCGGCCCCCCGTTGACCGTGAGCGTCGAGCCGGCATCGTCGCCATCCAGGGTTGCCGTCGGGTCGCCGACGAGCTTCACGTTCTTCGCGACGGTGAACTGCCCCAGGCAGGTGTTCCGGATCTTCAGCGTCGAGCCGGGCGCAGCGTTGTTGATCTTGTTCTGGAGGTTCTGGTGGGCGCAGTTGACGGTGATCGTGGCGGCGGCCGCGCGGCCGGAAGCCAAGAGGGCAACGAGTGCCGCCGTCAGAACGACGAGGCCGCGAGTCACTTCTTCACTTCGAACGCGCCGATGTCGCAGCGCTTGCCCTGCGGTCTCTTCACGCCCCGCTGATCCTTGTTCACCTTGCAGGCCGCCGACGGGAGAGCGTTCAGCGCGGGGCTGATCGACTTCAGCGGAATCGTCTCCGTCGGACCGCCGTGGGCGCCGAGCGCGCCGAGCCTCGCGCCCTTCCCGACGATGTCGGAGGGCAGCGGAGTTAGGGTGCAATCCTTCTTCTGCGCGATCAGGTTGTGGCCGGCCGAGACGATGTTGCCCCCGCAGTTCGGGCTGCTCTGCGAGGCCGTGTTTCCGGCGAGAATCGTCGCCTGGATGGTGGTCGTCCCGCTCTCGTTGTAGAGGCCGCCGCCGATCTTCGCCGAGTTCTCGGCGATGGTCGTGCTCGTCACCGTGAGGTCGCGGAACGTGTCGATGCCCCCGCCGCGCGCCGACCCGCCGAACGCCTTGTTTCCGGCGATCGTGGAGTTCGTGATCTTGCCAGTGCCGCTCGAGCCCGTGAGCTCGATGCCGCCGCCGAGTGTGGTCGCCGACTTGGCGACGTTTCGGCTCACCGTCGACGCTTTCAAGACGAGGGACTCAGAGGTCTGGATCCCAGCTCCCCCGGCGCTCCCGCCCCCCGTGCTCGGCGCGGTCACTGTGTTGCGGTCGACAGTCGATTTTTCGAGCTCGAGCGTGCCCGACCGCAGCTGAATCCCGCCGCCCGAGGCTCCAGTGGAGCCGGTTCCGACGACGTCGACGGCGTTCGAGGCGAGACGGCTGGACGTGAGCTCGAGCGTGTCGAGGATGTCGAGCCCGATCCCGCCCCCACCGGTGTCCCCGTCGAGCGTCGACTCTGCATGGACGGTGTTCGAGGAGACCTTGCTCTTCGTCATCGACCCATGGGTGACCAGTCCGCCGATCCCGCCGCCGTTCGCCGTCGCAGCCGTCCCGCCCGTCGTCGCAGCGGCTCGGTTGCCGTTGAACGTTGAGTGCACGACGAAGAGCGACTCTCCGTCTCCCATGTAGAGGCCGCCTCCCTCCGCGCGGGCGCCACCCGCCGGCCCGTTCACACGCGCCGTGTTCCCGTCGACGTGGGACGAACGGACCTCCAGATGGCCCTCGTCGATGTAGACGCCGCCCCCCTGCGCCAGCGAGTCCTGGCCTCCGCCGTCGGCCGCGGCGCGGTTGTCCTTCACGGTCGTGCGGATGAGCGTCATGTCGAGAAGGGCTCGGTAGATGCCGCCCGCGTAGGCATTGGCCGTGCCGGCCGTGCCGTGCGCGAAGTTCCCGGTCACCTTGGAGTCGATCAGCGTCAGGCTCCCCGCTTCGGAGTAGATACCCCCGCCTATGGCCGTCGCCGTTTCCGCCGGCCCACCCGTGCCTTCGACGGTGTTGCCTCGCACCGTCACGTGCCGGAGCGTCAGATTGCTATTGGCAGCCCTGATTCCGCCGCCGAAGGCGACGGGTCCGCCGCTGGCGCTGAAGCGGCCTCCCGTGACGATGAGATGGGACAGCGTGACATTCGCCGGTCCCGTAATGTCCAGCGTCCGTCCACCCTGGTTGCCGTCGATGGTCGCCGAGGGATCGCCCACGAGCTTCAGCGACTTGGCGATTGCGAACTGGCCCTTGCATGTCCCCTTGATCTCGAGCGTCGAGCCGGCTGCGGCATTGTTGATCTTGTTCTGGAGGTTCTGGTGCGCGCAGTTGACGTTCACGACCGCAGCGCCGGCCGTCCCGGCCCAGAGCAGCGCGAGTCCCAGCCCGCATCCCAGAATCACTCCCCGCATCGGACGCGGATTTTCTCTCGCACCCGGGAGGGTTGCAACCCGTGCGCCCGCATACGAGAATCGCGCGATGCTAATTCGCCTGTTCCTCGTCACGGTGGTCTGTGCGGCTTTTGCGGCTCTCGCCGCGAGCGCGCGGGCGACCTTCATGTTCGGCTCGAAGCTCGACACGACGGTGCAACCGTCGAACGCCGAGTCGCCGCATCCGTGCGGCCACCCCGCGCGGCCCTGCACCTGGGTGATGAACGAGGCCTACGGCCGACCGGACGGCGGCCACAAGGCGCCGAAGCCGGGGACGATCACGAAGATCCGCCTGATCGCGGGAGATGCGGGCTCGTTCCGCCTCCAGATCGTTCGCGCACACGCGACGCCGGGCGGATTCGAGGCGAAGGCCGTCCGCAACGGCCCGCGGATCGAGTACAAGGGCCAGCCGGATCCGAACGAGCCGTTCAAGGTCGAGACCTTCTCCGTCCACGTGCACGTGAGCAAGGGCGACCGCCTCGCGATCAAGGCGAAGAAGACGTCCACGCTCCGCTGCAGCTCGGGCGGCCCGAACACGCTCCTCTTCGATCCGCCGCTCGTTCCGGGCCAGGGCTACAAGGACGATTTCGACACCGACGGCTGCTGGATGCTCATCGAGGCCGTCGTCCAACCCAGCTAGGCGGTTCCCCGGGTCTGCTCCTCCTCCGGGATGAGCTTCCAGACGAAGTAGAGGATCGCGGCGAGGAACACGAACGCCTGCTCGACGTTCATGAGGATCCCGCCGAAGTTCTGGTCGCGCTCGGCGGAGATCCCCCACAGCCGCGGCGCACCGGCGTAGAAGTCGTAGAACGGCGTCGAGGAGAACGTGAACCCGAGGCCGAGGAAGGTAGCGCCGACGAAGGCCGCCCCCAGGTAGCCGATCTTCACCGGCGCGCCGACGTCGGCGGGCTCGTCCGCGAGGACCGGCCACCAGAAGACGAAGCCGATGGCGACTAGGAGCAGATGCTCGATGTTCAGCGTCCACGCGTGCTCGAGCGCGAAGTCGTAGAAGAGTGCGAGGTGGATCGCGTACCAGCCCACGAGCCAGACAGGGAGCGCGATGCGCGGCCGCGTGAGCGCGGCGAACGGCTTGCCCCCAGCCCGCGCCACGGCTGCGCGCATCGCCGGTGTGAGCCCGAGGATCAGGAGCGGCGGCGCCCAGTCGGCGATCATCACGTTCTGAAGCAGGTGGAAGAGCAGCAGGTAGTTGGCCGCGATGGTCTCCAGGGGCGAGTTCAGCGCTCCTGCGACCAGCAAGAGCCCGATGGAGAAGAGCACGATTCGCCACGCCGGCGGTTTCTCGATGCGCGCCGCGCGCACGTAGAGCACGGCGGCCACCGTCGCGAGCGCGAGAAAGAGCGGCTCGAAGGTGAACGACGACGGCGCCGGGCTCACGCCGCGACGCGCCGTTCGTCCTCAGGGGGGTGGAAGAGCCGCCGGTGCTGGACGATGAGGAGGAGGGCGACGAAGGTGCCGAGCGTGAGCAGTTGCTCTCCCATCATCACGAGCCCCGCGAGCCGCTGGTCCTGGAGGGGCGAGAGCCCGAGGAGCCGATCGGGCTGGTCTGCGTAGCTCGGGTACAGCGGCCGCATCGCGAAGATGAGGACGTCGGCGAGGATCTGCCCGGCCGCGAAGAGCGCGATGGCGAGCGCGAGCTTCCCCGTGAGGCCGAGCTCGCGGCGCCGGGCCGGGTCGACGAGCTGAATCCAGACGAGCGTCCCGACGACGACGAACGACAGGTGCTCCAGGTCGTGGACGACCTGATGGGTGAGCGCGTAGTCGTAGGCGGCGGGCACGTGCCACGCGGCGATGACGACCGCCCACAGGACGAACGCGACCTTCGCATCGAGCAGGACACGGAGGCCGGAGCGCAGCCAGTCCAGCTTGGCGAGCCGTCCGAGCACCACTGCGGGGAGGAGGAAGAAGGTCAGAGGGCCCCTGAGCGCGACGACTGCGAGGGCCACCGCGAGGTCGCCGATGACCACGTGCTGGAGCATGTGCGCGGAAAGCAGGTACTCCTCTCCGATGTAATCCAGCGGAGAGACGAGCGCGAGCGTGCCGAGCGCCACTGCAAGGGCGAAGAGCGCAGCCCGGTCCCAGCCCGCGTGATCCTTCCGCCCACGCCGCCGGAGGCGGACGAAGGCCTGCCCGAAAAGCGCGACGGCGAGCGCCGCGCCCAGGAGAACGGCGACGGGCGCCTCCCACGCCGAGGCGATCGAACCGTGGTGTCCGGCGTGCGCGAGGATCAAGGAGCCGCGAGAACCTGACCCAGCACCCAGAGCCCGGTGAAGGTGTAACCCACCATCAGGAGTATGAGCGGGACCTGGGCCATCACGGCGCGACGTGCACCGACGTTGACGCCGAGCGACACACGATGGGCCTCGAACACCGCGACGATGTGGCCCCAGACGATCAGGGCGACCTGGATGTACCAGACGAGCGCGCCGGGAACGCCAGTCCAGGGGCTCGCATCGGGAACCCACTCCCGGCCGAACGGATCCGCAACCGCGGCCCATGTGAACTGGCTCGCGTAGACGAGGTAGAGGAAGTAGTGCGAGGCGAAGTAGACGGCTGCGATCGGGATCAGCGTCGGTGCGTAGCGGCGGGCAGCGTCTGCCACGGAGGTCGCCTCGAGGCGCGACACGGCTGTCACGACGAGGAGGAAGGCGAGCGCGAACGCGCCGACGACGCCGACCATGAGGAGCGTGTCCAGCACTGTCTCGTGCACGGCGAGCCACGTCGACCGGTCGAGGAACCAGCCCTCGAGCTGGACGTACTTCTGGGTCTGCGAGAAGCCGTCGTAGACGACGGTGGCGAGAAGCGCGAGGACGAACGTCCCTCCGGCCGTTCCGAGCGTCGGCTCGCGGCGCACGCCCGAGCCGTAGGTTCGCAGGCGCATGCCGCGCTCGTCGGGGTCGGCGTCGAGCCAGCAGGACGGGCAGTTGACGCGCTCTTCCTCGACACACCGGTTCGCCCTGCAGACGCCGGCCGGGCGCCTGACGTAGAGCTCGACAGGGGCGAACCGGGCAAGCGTGCGCGCGACGACCGTGAAGAGCTCTCCCCGCGCGAGCCAGACCTCCGTGCCGAAGACCGCCATCGCGACGAGCTGGAGCGCGAGGTAGGCGAGGATGATGACGCTGAGCGTGAGTGGCTCCTTGGCCGGGTCCCAGACGAGCTCCAGCCAGCTCCAGAGAAGGACGAGCGCGGTCGCAGGCCACAGGCCGAGCCGCTCCGGGTACCGGATAGCGCCGGCGCCGCGAAAGGCCAGCGCCCGCTCGAGGGCGCGACCCGCGGCGGAAAGCGGGCTGACGAAATCCCAGACGTTGCCGACGAGGGCGGTCACGATCCCGAGGCCGACCCAGAAATCGACCCAGACGACGATCGTCGCCGGGTTCTCGTAGAAGTCCTCCGGCCCGAAGAGCCCGCCGGCGAGGACGTCGACGAGCGCGAGCGTGAAGACGACGAGACCGATCGTCCCCAGCCGAAGCGGCCGGATCTTGCGGTAGAAGTCGCGTCCGATCCAGGTCGTCTCCGAGCGCACCGCGAACATCGCGGCGGGGGCGGAGGCGAGCACGGCCACCCCCGCGGCGACCGCGAAAAGCCAGATGGGGAGCGGGAAGCGGTAGTCGATCCCCGACACCGCGTGGGCCGAGGCCGCACTCGGAACGACCAACGACCCCGCGACCAAGGAGAGGAGGGCGAGACCTGTCCTGCGAGCGCGTCGCATCGCTACACAGATGGTCTCATAAGTATCGGGGTGCCCGGATTTGAACCGGGGACCTCGCCGACCCGAACGGCGCGCGCTACCAGGCTGCGCTACACCCCGAGGCTCGCA
>Ga0207674_10002448_pt1 | contig 23445 bp, 19 predicted proteins | sample KBSCornC72_FD_184303 | JGI IMG/M metagenome (GOLD analysis project Ga0207674, IMG submission 184303) | Corn rhizosphere microbial communities from Kellogg Biological Station, Michigan, USA - KBS Corn C7-2 (SPAdes) (version 2) | ecosystem: Host-associated > Plants > Roots > Rhizosphere > Soil ...
GTCCCCCGGCACCACAGCACCACCGGCAGATCCGGAACTCGCAGCGGGACTAGAAACTTCGCGACTTCGGCGAATCCGCTCCGGCCCGCAGTAATTTCGATTCCCTCCGAGCAGATCTGCTGGGCTTTGCCGAACGGCTTCCAGCACTCGGCGAAAATCCGGGCGTCCAGATCGGCGCCCTTCCCAGCCTCTGCTCCGGGGCGGAGGATCACCGCCCGGCTGGGATGATTGTGCATCAGCACGCCCGCGATCTCGCGCGCCCGATCGGCGTCGGATTCATCCTCGGCCGCCACCACCAGCGTCATCGCGCACGCGCGCAATACGCCGCCGGAATCGGCCTGATCCACCGCCATCTGGGCCCACAACTGCTGCAGGTCATGCAGGATTCGCTCGGGTTGAATGGTCGCTGTACTCACAAGAGCCTGCTCATCACTCAACTATTGCGCCATTGCCGCCCCAGCTTGGCGATCATGGCGTCCGCGTCGGCCGGACCCCAGGTCCCCGCCTCGTAGTTCGGGAAATCGAAACGCCGGTTACTCCAGTTTTCAAGAATCGGCTGGATCACCGTCCAGCTGGCCTCCACCATGTCCTGACGGGTGTAAAGAGTCGGATCTCCGACCATGGCATCAACCAATAAAGTCTCATAGGCAGAAGGAGATCGCTCTCCAAAACTCGTGCCATAGTTGAAGTCCATAGAAACTGGCCGCAGCCGCATTCCGCTGCCCGGTTCCTTGGACAGAAAGAGCAGCGAAATTCCTTCCTCGGGTTGGATGCGCAGGATCAGCAAATTGGGTCGCGCTTTTTGTCCGGCGTCGCCCGACCCGGGTGCATTACCGAACAGGGCCAGGGGAGCCTGGTTGAATTGAATCGCAATGTCGGTCACGCGTTTCGGCAGCTTCTTGCCGGTTCGAATGAAAAAGGGCACTCCCGCCCAGCGCCAGTTGTCCACAAAGAACGTTCCCGCGGTGTAGGTATCGGTCTGGGCGTCCGGACTCACACCCGGCTCCTGGCGAAAACCCTTGTACTGACCCGCGACCGCGTACTGATCTACCTCCTCCGGCCGCATGATCTTGATGGATCGCAGAAGTTTGGCGCGTTCATCGCGAACCGCGTCCGGCTCGAAGACCGCCGAAGGCTCCATGGCGACCGTCGCCATCACCTGCAGCAGGTGATTCTGGATCATGTCGCGCAGCGCGCCGGCTTCCTGATAATAGCCGCCCCGTCCCTCGACGCCGATCGATTCAGCAGCGGTGATCTGCACCTGATTGACGTAGCGCCGGTTCCATAGCGGCTCGAAGATTCCGTTCCCAAAGCGCAGTGCCAGGATGTTCTGGACGGTTTCCTTGCCCAGATAATGATCGATGCGGTAGGTATCCTCTTCGCGAAAGACCGCGTGGATGCGCGCGTTCAGCTCTCTGGCGCTGGCCAGATCGTGACCGAAGGGCTTTTCGACAATCAGCCTGCGCCATTCGCCCTCGGGGGCCGTGGCCAGACGGGAATGCCCGATCCCGTCCACAATCACCGTATAGTAGCTGGGCTGGGTTGAAAGATAGAACAGGATCTTAGCCTGTCCGGTCGCGGTCACCTTTTCTTTCAGCGCCTGATACAGCCGCGGATCCTTTACATCTCCCGCCACATAATGCAGGTTGGCAGCGAAACGCTTCCACAGATCTTCGTCGAAATCACCGTCCTCGCTGAACTGCTTCACGACCTCACGCATGCGGTCTCGATATTCGTCGTCGGTCATGGGGGTGCGCGAGTTGCCGACGATGGCAAAGGACGCAGGCAGGCGCCGGTCGTAAGCCAGGCGGTACAGAGCGGGTAGCAGTTTGCGCTTGGCCAGATCGCCCGCGGCGCCGAAGATCACGATGGCGCATTCCGGAACGCGGCGCTCAAATCGCAGGGGATCCGCGAAGGGATTCCGGATCTCCATCATTTCTGCATGGTAGCATTGGGGTGCCCCCCGTCTCGGTTTTCAGAAAGACACTCTTACCTCTATGCAGGAACCCAAGCAAGTCCTGGCCGTGCTCGAAGACTTGTTCTTCACCGTCAAGATCAACGAATCCGCCAAACGCGCCGGCCTTGGCATTACCTTCGTCAAAAGCGAATACGACGCGCTGGAGCAAGCCAAGCTAAATCCAGCACTCATCATCATGGATATGAATTTCCAGGGTGTGGATCCGCTTAACCTGATCCGCAAGCTGAAGGCCGATGAGCAAACCCGGCGCATCAATCTGCTGGGCTATCTGTCGCACATCCAGGGAGAGCTAAAACAGCAGGCGCAGGAAGCCGGCTGCGACATGGTTCTGGCCCGCTCGGCCTTTTCGCAAAACCTGCCCCAGATCCTAAAGCGCCATTCTTCCTAAAAGAATCGCAAGCGGCCCCACGGGCCAATCGCGTTACTAGAATTCCAGATGCAGGATTCCGCGCTCCAGCGCGATCGTCACGGCATGGGTGCGGTCGGATGCGTCCAGCTTCGCCAAAATGTTCTGGATGTGCATCTTGATGGTCCCGCTGGCGGTGCCCAGCTGATGGGCGATCTCTTTGTTCGCCATTCCCTTGGCAACCAGCCGCAGGACTTCCACTTCACGCGGGGTAAGAGCCATCTGCGGGAAGTATTCACTCAGACGCTCAGCCACTTCCGCCGGCATCAGGCGTTTGCCGGAATGCACTGTCCGGATGGCGCGCAGCACTTCGGTGTGAACCATCTCCTTCAAGATATAGCCGCGGACGCCGGCTTCGATAGCGCGATAGATATCCTGATCGCCATCGTAACTGGTGAGCGCGATGATCTTGGTTTCCGGCGCCTCCGCGCGAATGATACGAGTGGCCTCTATTCCGTTCATGTCCGGCATGCGCAGGTCCATCAGGACCACGTCCGGTTTCAACTTTCGAAACTGTTCGACGGCTTCCTCGCCGCTCCCGGCCTCGCCCACCAGGACCACGTCGGTCTCATTGGCTAGAATCGAGGCGATTCCTTTACGCACCAGCGGATGATCGTCCGCGCACAGGACGCGTATCGGCGTAGTCATGGTCTGAGTCAGCGTAGTCGGAGTCATTGCAATGTTTCAACTTTCTCGATTTTTTCAGGCGCCGCCGCCCGGCTCATCGGCAGCCTTACGGCCACCGTGGTGCCGCCGCCCGGCTCGCTGAGCAATTGCAGATCGGCGCCGATCTGAGTGGCGCGTTCCTTCATGCCGATGATTCCATAATGGCCCGGCCGCAGCGCGGCACCATCTTTCCCCAGGCCGGACCCGTCGTCATGCACGCTGATCCGCAGCGCGTCGGGCGTGGACTCGAGTGCCACCTCGATGTTGCGCGCGCCCGAATGCTTCACCGAATTGGAGATCGCCTCGCTGGCGATGCGCAGCAAATTGTACTCCACCTCCGCCGGCAGTTTGCGCGGAATCTTATCCAGCCTAAGTTTGAGACGGATATCTTTGGTATCGGTGATCTCGCGCGCCGCCGTTCCGATGGCAGCCGTCAAACCCGATTCCGAATCGCGTCCCGCGCGCAGGCCTGCCACCGACTGCCGTGTCTCGCGCAGGCAGGTAGCGGCGTCGCGAATAATATCGTCGAGCGTGTCCCGCTCCTGCGGGGAGCGCAGCCGGCCCGCCAGGGCCTGCATGGCCATGGTGATTCCGGAGAAGCCTTGAATCAGCGTATCGTGCAGCTCGCGGGCGATGCGGCTGCGTTCCGCCAGGATCAGGTCGTAGCGCTGCCGCAGGCGGCGGATCCGCAGCCTGTAAACCAGCCAGCCCAGGCCGGCGATGGCCAGCGCCGTCAGCGGCCAAAACCAGGCCCGCTGATAGAACAGCGGAGCCAGGGAAAATGCCACCGTGGCGCCCTGCTCATTACAAACGTTGTCGGCGTTGCAGGCCGTGACCCGGAACCGGAAATTGCCGGGAGGCAGGTTGGTGTAGAAAGCCTCGCGGCGATTACCTGCGTCTATCCAGTCCCGGTCGTAACCTTCCAGCTTGTATCGGAAGCGCAGACGAGGCGGCAAATAATACGCCAGCCCGGTATAGTTGAACTCGATGTTCTTCTGTCCGGGCGGCATTTGGCCGATCTGGTCCGACTGTTCGCTGCGGCCATTGACGATGGGGTTTTCAATCACCACCAGGGGCGCGGTGGTTTCACGCTGCCAATGGTTGGGATCAAGCATCAGCAATCCGCGAATGGTGGAGAACCACAGGCGTCCGTCATGCGTTCTGGACAGCCCCGGCGCCACGCCGGATTGCCCTTCGATCACACGCTGCGCGTCCATGGGGCTATAGGGCGCGCTATTCAGCTTCTTGATGGTTCCGGCCGCGAACTTGCGCAGTTCACTGCGCGACACGGAGAAGACGCCGCGGCTGCACGCCATCCACAGGCGATCCTGATCGTCGCGCACGATCCCATAGATCTCCCCGTCGTAAAGGCCATCGCGGGTCAGAAAGCCGGAGATCGTCGAACCGTCCATCAGACGCAGGCCGCCCCCGTTCAGCCCCATCCATAGCAAGCCGTCGGGATCGCGATAGAACGTGTTCACGGGCTGAATCGAGCTTCCGTTGAAGGTGATTTCGCGGAACCCACCGGGCAGGTCCTGGTACACGCCCCGCTCCGTAGCTATTACGATGTGTCCTTCGCGATCTTCCGACAGCGCCGTCACCGCGTCCATGGGCGCGCCCTGCGCCGCCTCAAACCGGCCGTCGTGCAATGACGCGAGACCTCTGTCGGTGCCGGCCCAGATGACGCCTGCCCGGTCCTGATACAAAGTCCGGATCACGTTGCCGGGAAGCCCGCGCCGCACGTTGTAGGTTTCCACCACACGGCCGTCGAGTAGTTTGTTCAGGCCGTTTCGAGTGCCGGCCCACAACGCCCCACCGCGATCTTCGGCCAGCGAGAAAATAGTGTTGGACGCGAGCCCGTCGCGGGTCGTCAAAGTCTTGAAATCCTGCCCGTCGAAACGTGCCAGTCCGCGATCCAGAGTGCCGGCCCAAACCGCGCCGGTGTGGTCCTCAAGCACCGGACCAGCGTCATTACTGGGTAGCCCTTCGCTGACCGTGTAGGGCACGCCGCGCCCATCCACGAACTGGTTCAGCCCGCGTTTGGTGCCCACCCACAGCGTTCCTTCGCGATCTTCGAACATCGACATCGCCGTGCTCTGCGAGAGCCCGTCCTGGGGATGGAAACTGTCGAAGTCCCCGTCGCGCAGCCGGCTGAAACCGTTGCGGGTGCCGATCCAGATGGTTCCAGCTGAACCTTGAGTCAGGGAAAATATAAAATTGTCCGCCAAGTCGTCTCTAACGGTGAACAGACGCTGAGCATTGTTTCGATCATTGCCGTTTCGACCATTGCCACGGATACGGACCAGTCCATCGCTGGTTCCTGCCCAGACCGTGTCGCCGTCGCACAGCAGCGCTCGCACCGAGCCCGATGCGGAGACACCTTTCAGAGCCAGGAACGTAAACCGGCCGTCGCGTTGAATGGCCACGCGCGGCCCATCCCCTCCGAACCACAGGTTGCCGCTATGGTCCTGGCAGGCGGCGCGGACGTTCTCATTGGACGCATCGGCGACGGCCTCGATGCGGGGCTCGCCACGCGAAATGTCCATGCGAGCCAGGCCATTGTCGGTACACACCCACACCACGCCATCCGATCCCGGGACCAGACATTGTATGGAGTTGGACGGAAGCCCTTGGGCCGTGGTGTATTGATTCGCGCCGTCCGGGTCGACCCGGTATATACCCGACTCGTTGGAGCCCAGCCACAGCCTTCCCTGCCGGTCTTCCAGCGCAGCCCGGGTCCACAGATTCGGCGGAGCGCCTGGAATGATGTCTTCCGCACCCTGGAAACGGACGCCGTCGAAACGCACCAGGCCGGTTTGCATGGCCAGCCACAGGTAGCCTTCGCGGGTCTGAAAAATCTGAAGGATCGCTCCCTGCGGCAAGCCTTGCTGGGTTTGCCAGATCCTGTGAACGTACTGCGTAAGCTGGCGGCTGGGATCGAGCCCCCAGGCGCCCTGGGGCATCCCGAACGTGGCCAGCAACAGAAGCCCGAGCGCCGGACTGACTCGCCGCCACAACTTCGAGTACATTTGCTTTTATCTTAGCCCCCCGGGCCGGCGAAGCGCTTTCGGCCCTCAGACGTTTTAGAACATGACGCCAAAACCGGCGGAAACTTCGGTCTGGCGCAGCCACCCTTGCCGAAGATAGGGCAAGGAGAAAGGCTTGGGCGTGGTGTACTGCCGAACATCCACGCGCACACCGAATAAAGAAGTCAGGCGTACTTTGACGCCGCCTCCGTAGTTGACTCCGAATTTGTTGTCGCCACCGCCCGAGGTTGCCGAGGATCCCGGCGGCACATAATTAGCAAACATTACGCCGCCGGTAGCGAAGGGGCGGATGCGGGTGCCCTCGTTGGTGGCATAAAGAAGGAAATTGTACCCGCCTTGGTGGATCGCCATTCCTAAGGGTGGGGAACCCGGTTCGTCTAATTTAGTCCGGCTATAAGCGTACTGGACTTCGTGGCCGAAATGACTCTCGTTATTCAGGTCCATGCGGAAGCTGAAGCGGAAACCATCCTCCAGCGCAAAGTCGTCTTTAAGCCCGCCGGCTGACGCTGGCAGATCGCTTCCCAGTCCCTTATTCGATAGCAGCGATTGCCCGCCGTTGAACCAGACTTCGAACAATTGTCCCCAAGCGGAACCCGCACACGCAAGGAACAGCACCACCGCAAGTTTTCTCATAAAAGTTCAGATGCCTCTGAGCGGAAAGTAGTTACAGTCTATTCGGAAGAAACCGCAATATGCCCTTCCAGGTATTTTACGGCCCGTCCGCCGATGGCCACGCGAGCGCCCCGATCCTCGCACCACAATTCGCCTCCGCGCCGTGAAATCTGCCGCGCGAACAGCTTCTTTTTCCCCAGCCTCCGCGACCAGTATGGAATCAGATTGGTATGCGCGCTACCGGTCACCGGATCCTCCGGGATGCCGGCACGGGGAGCGAAAAAGCGCGAGACGAAATCGCAGTATTTTCCCGGAGCGGTTACGATCACCCCACGGCAGTCCACCGCCGCAAGCTTACTCATATCCGGATTCAGCGACCTGATCTGATCTTCCGTTTCGAATACACAGAAGCAATCGCCGGTTCGAAGGAACTCGGCCGGCCGCGCGCCTAACGCCTCGAACAAAACCGCGTCCTCCGCACATGCCAGCGGATAGCACGAAGGGAAATCCAGAACGTAAAGATCCCCATCGCGGGCGACGCCCAACTCGCCGCTGCGCGTATCGAACACAACCTTCGGCGAGTCGATCTCCCGGCGGAGTTCCAGAATCACGCTGGCAGCGGCAAGTGTCGCGTGGCCGCACAGATCCACCTCTACCGCCGGGGTGAACCAGCGCAGATCATAGCGCCCGTTCCGGCCAATATAGTAGGCCGTCTCCGCCAGATTATTTTCCTGGGCGATGGCCTGCAGCGTCTCGTCCTTGAGCCATCGGTCCAAAGGACAAACAGCCGCCGGATTGCCGCGAAAGGGCGAGCTGGCGAAGGCGTCCACCTGGTAAATCGGAATCAGCACACTCAGTTCCCTTGCCTGGTCTGAAGGATTTTCAAGGTGCGCTCCAGCTGCTGGATCCGCTGCGCCTGATCCGAATTCGTTTGTTTGAGGCGGCCCACTTCGGTTTCCAGCTCGTCTTTGCGCTGCTGTAGCGTTTTTAACTCCTCATCCTGAGCCTTGGTCGGAGGCGGACCGAGAAAGCGCGACGCCTCCTGGACTTTCTCTCCGTCCGGCTGGTCCACGATCATGCGCACCTGAATGTCCCCGTTCTCGCGCTTATAGGAGAATTTGCCGAGTGCCAGATCGGCGGGCTGCAGAGGGATAGTCCGGGTTTGCTGGCCGTCAGCGATTTCCAGCATGCCATAGACGGCCTTGGATACCGGCGTAGCCTGCCGGTTCCATTCGATGTCCAGTTGCCCATCCCGTTCGAGCACGCTCAGCCCAATAGCTTCGTTGGTCGAACCCGGCGCCAGATAACGCCATCCCGAAATCGCCAGCCCGGCAACGACGATCAAGGCCGCCACCAGCCAGATCCACTTCTTTCCCGACTTTGCTTCGGACGAACCGGCCGGAGCGTAATCGACCGGCTGAGCGGCTGGCGCGGCCTCTCCAAACAGTGATGTCAGGTTGGAGGAAGCCGGGGACGAAGTCGCCACGGGGATGTGCGGAGGACGGACATCCGTCGCAGGCGCGATCGGGGGAGTCGCGGTGCGGAGAGGAGTACGGCGTTCCGGCGGCGGCTGCTCCGCCGCCATTCCCCGGTGATGCTCGAAGACGCCCGCCAGCCGGTCCGGGAAACTGAACTCCAGATAGCTCTGGGTCGCACTTATCGTACCGTCGGCCTCCCGGAGGAAGAATCCGGCCCGCATGTTTCCGCCCCGGCTGGGCCGGACCACCAGGGTCACCTGCCACGGCTGAACGAAAAAGGTGGAAAAGATCTCCTGATCCGATTCGGTTAGCGTCACTTCGGTGCGCGTATGCGACACATACCAGCCGACCAGGACCAGGTCTTCCAGGCGCGGGTCCGCTTGATCCTGACGAAGCTGCTCATGCAGCGCGGCGCGGTCGCGCTCGGAAAGGCGAAATGTCGGACCGCCGGCGTGTTCGCAGGCCATCGGACGAATCGCCATGATCCGCACGGTCCGCCCTTCGTGCACCCCATACAGGAGGCCGCCTACTTCGATCCCGCCCCGCGAAAGCTTTTGGAAACCCTCGGCAACTTCATGCCGGATCTCCTCAATCACCACCAGGGAATATTCGATGGTCAGCGGGCTCGCCGCGACACTCCACGTCCCGAAGGTCACGTCGCTCATTCTATGGCCAATTTCGTGGCAATCCTTATTTGTCGAGCTTGGAAAATTCGAATAAGTACCATTGTACGGAAAGCCAAAGGTTCCGGGTACTCGGGGCGGTAAATTCGGAGGCTGGCGGCCGGTCCCTGGCCGATATTCCTCTGGCAGTAAACGGCTTGGCGCAAAACCTGGGTTTCCCTTTTCGAGCTTATCGCTCCCGCCAGGAGCGTCGCGGGGTTGATCGCTCGAACGCCGCAAGAATAGTTCCAGTACGTCTGGGTGAATGGCAAGACGGCTCCTCCCTGATATTCATTGAGCTGGACATGCAGACACCAGCGCCCACCGGCACCATTCGACGAACAGCGCTGGGAGGTCCATTGAGGGAAAGATGAAAATATTTGGAATTATCGCCGCCAGCCTGTTGATACCTTTCGCCGGTATGGCCGACACAATTGCTTCGACCGGCGCCCTGGTCGGCGTGCCGTTGAACTTTCAGTCGACCACTGGAGCAAATCAAAACCAGGGCATGCCGTTCTGGAATAACAACACCATCGACGGCGCGAATATGAATGCCGGCGATTATCTGACCGGCAGTAACCCCAACACGGGCGCCACCGACTATCTCGGCGCGGGTTTCGGCGATTACCTGTCAACGGGCGGGCCGGGAGTGGACGCTCCCAACTTTACGTTCCTTCAGTCGGCGGTGACGGTACAGGCCACATTGCTCTTCACCGACTCGATCGCCAATTACAGCTTCACCAACTACGGCATCGTCGGCACTCAGATCGGCTTGTACAACGCGGCGAATCCGGGTCAGACCACAACGCTTTTTGCCGCGGGGACTTTGTGGAATCCTACCGGTCCCAGCGGCGGCTGGGGAACCTACAACAATAACCTGACACCACAATCTCCGGTGACTGCGAACACCTGGGCGAACTACGGCGTCTACGCGTATACCTGCGGGTTCAATCCGGAGGGAAGCACTTACTGCGTCACTTACTACTCCAACGCCGCGCTGAATCAGGCGACTGACCCGAACCATCAGCATTTCGCCCTGTTCGAAGACCCGCAGAATTCGTCGACCTACTACATCGCCTTCGAAGACGGGCGCGGGATGAACCCCTACGAAGGATACGGCGACTACAACGACGTAATTTTCAAACTCCAAACCGCCCAGAACCCGTCCATCAACAGCTTAGGGATCAACGGGGACTCGCCGGTTGTGACTCCCGAACCCGCGACGCTCTCGATCATGGGACTCGGGCTGGTCGCCCTGGGACTGCTAAAGCGCCGAGCTTCAGCAGTCCGCGGTTAAAGATATGGAAGGGACGAATTAAGCCGTCGCCGCTCCGCTGGCGGCTTCCCGCGCGGCCGAGAGCGCCGATTCGTAGTCGGGGAAGTCGGCCACTTCCTTCACATACTCCACGTAGCGAACCACGTTATTCTTATCGATCACGAAGATCGCGCGGCTCATGATACGAAGGTCCTTGATGAGAGTCCCGTAGGCCTGGCCGAAAGATCCATCGCGGTGGTCGGAGACCATCTTGACGTGATCCACGCCGAACGCCCCGCACCAACGCTTTTGCGCGAAGGGAAGATCCATGCTGATGGTATAGATCTTCACGTTGGGCAGTTTGCCGGCTTCCTCGTTGAACCGCTTGGTCTGCGCATCGCACACCGGCGTATCGAGCGATGGGACCACACTGAAAATCCGGACACCGCCTCCGGTTCCTGCCAGATTGACGTCTTTAAGTGAATCATCGACCGCCTTGAAATCCGGCGCCTTGTCGCCCGGCTTCAACGCCGGACCCAGCACCGTCAGCGGATTTCCTCTTAGTGTTGTTGCTCCTGGTCTCTCCATAGATCTTTATTGTAGTAATTCCGCAAGCGCGGCGGCTTCCGTGACGGGCAGCTTGCAGGCGAAATTTTCACAAACGTAGGCCGTAGCGCGATCGTCGATAGCAGGCATAGTCTGCGGAGCTTCCGACGCTTGCATCACCACAGCGTTGGGCAGAAAGCGTTTGCGGATCTCAGCCAGCATCGCGTTCTGCTGGTCCTGCGGTCCGGCCAGGACAATCTCCATCGGTTTGCCCATGGCGAACATCTGCGCCACCAGCATCTGCGGCAATCCCGCGCCGCCGGCGAGCATCCGACCCGAGAATGCTTCGAGCGTGCGCTCGGCTGCGATGCGGAAATCGTTGCTTCCTATGATTCGCGCGAGGCGCAATAGAGCCAGCGCCATCACCGAATTTCCCGAAGGCTCCGCGCCGTCGTAGTCGTCCTTGAGGCGAAGCACCAGATCGCCTTGATTGGCAGGCGAGCTGAAGAATCCGCCGCCTTCTTTATCCTCAAATAGTGATAAAGCGCGCCTGGCGAGCCTGGCCGCCCAATTGAGATCGGCTGGATGGAACTCGGTTTCGTACAAATCTACTAGGGCGTTGATCAGACAGGCATAGTCGTCCAAGAATGCCTCGATGGCCGCGTCCCCGTCGCGATAGCGCCGGAACAGTACGTCTTCGCCTTCGCGCCAGAGCGCGCCAAAGAGAAAAGTCGCTGCGGAGCGAGCTGCCCTCGCGTAACGCGGCTCGTCCAGAATCTGCGCGCCCTTGGCGAAAGCTGAAATCATCATCCCGTTCCAGCCCGTGAGAATTTTGTCGTCGAGGTGCGGCCGTGGGCGGCGTGATCTTGCTTCGAGCAGCTTGGTGACGGACTGTTGGTCGGGAGGACCTTCTTGCGCCTGATAAAGAATATTGCGGCCGGTGAACTCGCCGTGCGGATCTTCATCGACGTTGCCGTTCGCCTTCACGCCAAAATGACGGCTAAACGCAGCAGCATCTTGTTCACCGAGAATATCCACAATCTCCTGATGGCTCCAGATATAGAAGGCGCCTTCCGACTTCTCTCTCGGCTTGGCAGGATCAGCCGCGCTATCGGCATCCTCGGCCGAGTAGAATCCACCCCATTGGTGCCCTAAGTCACGCAGCACGTATTCGAAGATGTCCCGGGCGACATCGGCATATTGCGCGTCGCCGGTAATCTGGTACGCCTCCAGATACGAAATCGCGAGCTGGGCCTGATCGTACAGCATCTTTTCGAAGTGCGGAACGAACCAGTTTTCGTCCACCGAGTAACGATGAAATCCGCCGCCAAGCTGATCGTGCATGCCGCCCTTGGCCATCGCGCGCAAGGTGACCAGCACCATGTCGCGAGCTTCGTCATTCCCCGTCGCCGCGCCATAGCGCAACAGGAAATTGAGCACGCTAGGACGCGGGAACTTGGGAGCGGCGCCGAAACCGCCCAGGCGCGCGTCGAACGATCTGCGGAACGCATAGAAAGCGGAGTCGAGCGCGTTCTGCCCGACTTGGCCCCGCTCTCCACTGCCGTGCTGGCTGTACTGAATGAGCTGTTCGAGCACGTGGGAGCCGGACTCCTCGATTTTGGCGCGGTCCTCCCGCCAGGCCTGCGCGAGCCTCTTGAGAATCGCGCCGAAACCCGGCCGCCCGTAGCGAGTGTCGGGTGGAAAATATGTCCCACCGAAGAACGGCTTGCCCTCCGGGGTCAGCCATACCGACATGGGCCATCCTCCGCTGCCAGTGGACGCCTGCACGAACAGCATATACACCCGATCCAGATCGGGCCGCTCTTCCCGGTCTACTTTTACCGGAACGAAATGCTCGTTGAGAATGCGAGCGATATCCTCGTTTTCAAACGATTCGTGCTCCATGACGTGGCACCAATGACAGGTGGAATACCCGACCGAAAGAAAGATCGGCTTATCTTCCTGGCGGGCTTTGTCGAGCGCCGACTGGCCCCACGGATACCAATCCACGGGATTGTTCGCGTGCTGCAGCAGGTAAGGACTTTTTTCGTGAGCGAGTCGGTTGGAGGACACTACTTCAAGGTATACCCTTGAGTCGAAACCGCCGAGCAGACAATCTCCGATTTGTGCCCGCGAGCCAGGAAAACCTCCCTCACCAGCTCGCAGACCCCTTCGTGGCCGCGCTCGTGGAACACCAGGATTGAGGGGCCCGCGCCACTCAGTGCGCACCCTAGCAGACCTGGAGCACGCAGTTTGGTGATCTCCTCGAGTCCCGGCACCAGATCATACCGATAAGGCTGGTGCAGGCGGTCTTCGAGCGCCGTCGGAAACACGTCGCGAGCTCCCGTGGCCAGGGCGACAATCAGCAGCGCACTGCGCTGCACGTTGAACACCGTATCCTCCCGCGAGTAGGTTTCCGGGAGCACCCGCCGCGCCTCCGAGGTAGGCAGCACGAAATCCGGCACCACCACCGCGACGTTATAGTGCCGGTCCAGTTCCAGGCGAACCGCCCGAGCGACTCCTTCGGAGTCGATGGCACTCGCCACAATCGAGCCCAGCACGCACGCGGCGACGTTATCGGGGTGTCCCTCAATCTGGGCGGCCTCATCCAGCACGCGGTGCGCGTCCCAGCCCAGCCCCAGAACCTCACTCGCGATGACCACACCGGCCGTCAGCGCGGCCGCGCTGGAACCCAGACCTTTACCGATTGGGATGTCATTGGCGATTTCCAGCTCAATCGGCGGCATAGCAGCCCCGGTATCGACGGCCACCCGTAACGCGGTCTGCCAAATGAAGTTATCGTCGCCAGTGGAGATCGACGAAGCGTCCCGGCCGCTGGCGCAGATCGCCAGCGTGGGGGCGGGACGAAATCGGCATTCCAGGTACAGGCTCAGAGCCAGCGCCAGCGCGTCAAAACCAGGGCCGAGGTTCGCGCTGGACGCAGGTACCCGGACGGTTTTCCGCGCGGCAGGCATGAATCCAACTATTCTGGCATGCTTCCAGGTAAAATAGAGGGTATGGCCTCAAGTACTACGGCGAGCCCCTTAGCCGGCTCCCTTGAAATGCCCCCCTGGAAGAACCTTCTGAGTCATACAGCCGCGCTGGTGGTGGCCTTCCTGTTTATCTGCGCCGGCGTCTACAAGGCAATTGACCCCTATAAGTTCGCGAACCTGGCAAAGAATCTTCTGGTCCCCTACGACCTGACCCTGCCCCTGGCGCTGCTTCTGGCAGTAGCGGAAACCACCGCTGGAATCTTGATCCTGGTGCCGCGCTTCCGCCGCTGGGGATCGATCCTGGCGGGCCTGCTGCTTCTCGCGTTCATGACCTACATCGGATGGAATTACAAGGCGCTCATCGGCCGCGATTGCAGCTGCTTTCCGGTGCTCACCCTGCCCTTTGGAATCAGCATCGATATGCGGCGTTCGGTCGGACCGGGCTTTTTCTACGGCGATTTCGCCTTCCTGGCCGCGGCCGCGATTGCAGGCATCTGGGCCAAGCGTTCTCAAGGGTTCCGCACAGCCGCCGTGATTCTGGGAGCCGTGGCGGTCTTCGCGGCGGTCAGCTTCGGCTCGGCCTATAGCAAGTTGACCGGGCTCAAGGCCCCTGATTCAATTATGGTCGACGGCCAGCCGATGTCCTTGCAACAAGGCCGGGTGTTTCTGTTCTTTTACGATCCGGAGTGCGGAACATGCTTCGCTGTGGGAAAGAGCATGGCGCCATTGAAGTTCAAGGATGACATCACGGTAGTCGGCGTCCCCACCCGCGTGCCGCAATTTGCCGCTTCCTACCTGAAAGATAGCGGACTCAAGGCCAAAACCTCGACCGACTCTGCCAAACTGCGGGAAGTCTTCAAGTTCGACAATCCGCCCTACGCGGCGCTTATTGAGCGTGGCCGCCAAACCGGCGTGATCATGCCCACGCAGTTCAACGAGGACGATCCTTCCAAGCACATTGCGCTCTTGAAGCAAATGGGTGTAGTCGAGTAGCGTGTCCATCCGCAGTTTTCTCGGAATTCCCGACCAACACGCGGTCACTGGCGACACGGAAACCGTCCGCAAGGTGATCGAGAAGCTGGATCAGATGGATCCTGACCGCGCGCGCTTCATCGCGGCGTTCGGATACATTTTAAGCCGCGTGGCGAATGCCGATCTGAAGATCAGCCCGGAAGAAATCCGCGCCATGGAACGAATCATCATGGAACGCGGCGGGCTGCCCGAGGAGCAGGCGTTGATCGTGGTCCAGACCGCCAAGACCCGGGCTCAGCTTTTCGGAGGCACCGAGAATTTCCTGGTGACGCGCGAGTTCAGCCGGATCGCCACCCGCGAGGAAAAGCTGGCGTTGCTCGATTGCCTCTTCGCCGTGGCCGCCGCCGAAGACGGCATCTCGGCGACCGAAGACAATGAAATTCGCCAGATCGTCAACGAACTCGGCCTGGGACATCCGGATTTTATTGCGGTGCGGTCGCGGTGGAAAGATCAGCTGTCGGTATTCAAGCAGAGTTGATCGGCGCTATGCCGGCTCTGGCACCGGCTTTTCGCACAGCAGATCCAGGAACGCCTGCGCTACCGGCTGAAAGCGCTTCTTCTTGCGATGAATGATTCCCAGAGGCCGGTAGAGGGATGCTCCCGCGATGCGGATCGATGCCAGACGCTTCTGCCGGATATCCTCGCGCATCACGCGATGCGGCATGATGCTCACGCCCACGCGATGGGCGACGGCTTCCTTGATCATCTCGATGTTGTCGAAGTGAACGGATACATTCACTTCCACCCCTTTGTCCTTGAGAAAGCGGTCCACCTCGCCGCGGATGGGAAGCTCTTCGTCGAACCCCACGAAATCCACCCCGTTAAGATCTTCCATCGGGATCGCTCCCCGAATCGCCGCGGCCTTCTTCGCCAGCGGATGGTCGGGCGCAGTCGCCAGCACCATTTCTTCCTGACGCCAGGGGATCACTTTGATCTCGCGGGTCGCATGCGGATAGCTGACCAGCCCCAGGTCGGCCTGATCGGCCAGGACCGCCGCGTAGACCTTGGCTGGCTGCAAATACTGGACTTCGAGAACACCCTCCGGATGCCTCACGCCGAACAGCTTTTCGAGCTCCACCATTTCGCTTAATCCCACCGAGTAAATGGAGGCAACCCTCACGGTGCCCGCCGATTCGTGTTTCAGGAGCCCCAGCGCTTCGTCCAGCTCCACCCGCCGGCGCAGGACATCCCGGCAGAACTCGGCGTAAAGCTGCCCGGCAGGGGTGACCAGCAGCGGACGCCGGGACCGGTCCAGCAAGGTCGCCCCCAGGCTTTTCTCCAGTTCCTGCACCTGCTGGCTGGCGGCCGACTGGCTGAGTCCATTCATAGCCGCTGCCCGGCTGAAACTTCGGGTCTGGGCGATATCTCTGAAAAGTTTGAGACTAACGTCGTCCACGCTCACATTATATATCAGTACTACTAATACTGAAAGCTTGCACTTTCTGTTGACGTAATAGTGTGCTCAGTAGTACTCTAGACTATGGTCAAGCAAGGGCTATACGACCCCCGCTATGAACACGATGCGTGCGGGATGGGGTTCATCGTTAATCTGAACGGTGAGAAGTCCCACGATATCATCCGCAAAGGCATTGAGATCCTCATCAACCTGACCCATCGGGGCGCCTGCGGCTGCGACCCGGAGACCGGCGACGGAGCCGGCATCACCATTCAGATCCCGCACGAGTTCTTTTCGCGGGAATGCTCCCGGCTGGGATTCTCGCTTTCGGAACCGGGAACCTATGGTGTTGGAATGATGTTCCTGCCAGTTGAGCCCAAGCAGCGGCTGATCTGCGAAGGCATCGTCGAGCGCATCGCCAAGGAAGAGGGGCTCACCGTTCTGGGATGGCGCGATACTCCCGTACACTCCGACGCCATCGGCCGGACCGCGCGCGCCACGCAGCCCTACATCGAGCAACTGTTCCTGCGCGGCGCCGCCAACATGACGCAGGATCAACTGGAGCGCAGGCTCTATGTGGTCCGGCGGCGAGCGGAAACTGAGATTTTCGAGTCCGACCTGACCGAGAAGGAATTCTTCTATGTCCCCTCGATCTCCTCGCGCCTGATCACTTACAAGGGTCTTCTTCTGGCTCCCCAGATCGACGACTTCTACAAGGAATTGCGCGATCCGGAAACGCGCAGTTCCCTGAGCATGGTGCACCAGCGGTTCTCGACCAATACGTTTCCCAGCTGGAAGCTGGCGCATCCGTACCGCTATATCTGCCACAACGGCGAGATCAACACCGTGCGCGGGAACGTCAACTGGATGAATGCGCGTGAATCGACGCTCCAATCGGACTTATTCGGAAGCGACATCAGCAAGGTTTTCCCGGTGATCCGCCCCAACCTCAGCGACACCGGTTCGCTGGATAACGCCGTGGAGTTTCTGACGCTGGGCGGGCGCAGCCTGCCGCACGTCATGGCGATGCTGATTCCGGAAGCCTGGGATGCCGATTCCACCATGCCCCAGGAGAAGCGCGATTTCTACGAATATCATGCTTCGCTGATGGAGCCGTGGGACGGCCCCGCGGCGGTGGCCTTCACTGACGGCAAATGGATCGGGGCCACGCTCGACCGCAACGGGCTGCGTCCGGCGCGTTACTTAGTGACCAAGGACGGGCAGTTGGTGATTGCGTCGGAAACCGGCGTGCTGCCCATCAAGCCTGAAAACGTCTCTTATAAGGGCCGCCTGCAGCCCGGCAAGATGTTGCTGGTCAATTTGGAAGAGCATCGCATTGTTCCGGACGAGGAGATCAAGCACGCGCTGGCCACCCGGCAGCCCTACGGCCAGTGGTTAAGCCGCAACCAAATTACCATTGATGCCCTGCCCGATCCTTTGCGGGTTCACGGGTTTGAGCCCAGGACCATTCTCCAGCGGCAGCGGGCTTTCGGATACACCGAGGAAGACCTGCGTATCCTGATGGCTCCCATGGTTGAAAAAGGCGAGGAGCCCATCGGATCGATGGGCACGGATACACCGCTGGCGTGCCTGTCCGACCGGCCCCAACCGCTGTTCAACTACTTCAAGCAGATGTTCGCCCAGGTAACCAACCCGGCTATTGATCCGATCCGCGAGCAACTGGTCATGTCGCTTACCAGCTACATCGGAACCGAGCGCAACATCCTGGAAGAAACGGCCCTGCACTGCCATACGCTGAAGCTGGATCATCCCATCCTCACCAACTTCGACCTGGAACGGCTCCGCCGTGTGAACTGGGGCGACTTCTTGGCCACCACACTGCCCACGCTGTACGATCCCGCCGGCGGGTCCCAGGCCCTGGAAGACGCGCTGGACGAGCTGTGCATGAGGGCCAGTCTTGCGATTCGCGACGGCCAGCGTCTGCTGATTCTTTCCGACCGCGGCATCGACCAGGACCACGCGCCTATCCCGAGCCTGCTGGCGCTGACCGCGGTCCACAATCATCTGGTCCGGGAACGGAAGCGCACGCAGGTGGCTCTGATCATCGAATCCGGCGAACCCCGCGAGGTGATGCACTTCGCCCTGCTCACGGGGTACGGCGCGAGCGCTATCAACCCCTACCTGGCGATAGAGACGCTGGAGGACATGGCGCAAAAAGGGCTGCTGACGGTGGACTTCCCGACGGCACTCAAGAACTACAAGAAAGCCATCAACAAAGGCCTGCTCAAGGTTTTCTCCAAGATGGGCATTTCGACGCTGCAGAGCTATCGCGGCGCGCAGATCTTCGAGGCCATCGGCCTGAACCAGGACCTTATCGACCGGTATTTTACGGGAACCGCTTCCCGTATCGAAGGCGTGGGCCTGGATGTTCTGGCGCGCGAAGCCCAGACCAAGCACGCACATGCATTCCGCCCCACAACGCATTCGGAGACTGAGCTGGACGTCGGCGGGAGTTACCAATTTCGGGTCAATGGTGAATATCACCTCCTGAATCCTCTGACCGTTTCGAAACTCCAGCACTCGGTTCACCAGGATCGCGAGTCAGGCTATTCCACCTTCCAGGAATACGCCGGACTTATTGACCAACAGAATAAGGATCTATGTACGCTGCGCGGTCTGATGGAGTTTTGCGAGCCGGAACGTCCCGTCAAGCTGGACGAAGTCGAACCGGCCAGTGAGATCGTCAAACGCTTCGCCACGGGTGCGATGTCGTTCGGCTCCATTAGCAAAGAAGCGCATGAGACGCTGGCCATCGCCATGAACCGGATCGGCGGACGCTCCAATACCGGCGAAGGCGGCGAGGACGAAGAACGCTTCCAGCGCGACGCCAATGGCGACTGGCGCCGCAGTTCCATCAAACAGGTAGCTTCGGGCCGCTTCGGGGTGACCACCAACTATCTGGTCAACGCCGACGATCTGCAAATCAAAATCTCGCAAGGAGCCAAGCCCGGCGAGGGCGGCCAGCTTCCCGGCCACAAAGTGGACGAGGTGATCGCGAAGGTGCGCTTCTCGGTTCCCGGCGTGGGATTAATTTCGCCGCCGCCGCACCACGATATTTACTCCATCGAAGATCTGGCGCAATTGATCTACGATCTGAAGAACGTCAATCCCAAGGCCCGGATATCGGTCAAGCTGGTCTCCGAATCGGGCGTGGGTACGGTGGCCGCGGGTGTGGCCAAGGCCCATGCCGACGTGGTCCTGATCGCGGGGCATGACGGCGGCACGGGAGCATCGCCGCTGACGTCGCTCAAGCATGCGGGCACGCCGTGGGAGCTCGGGCTGGCCGAAACACAACAGGTCTTGGTCCTCAACGATCTGCGCAGCCGCATCATCGTGCAGACCGACGGCAAGCTTCAAACCGGCCGCGATGTGGCCATCGCCGCGCTGCTGGGCGCCGAGGAATTCGGATTCTCCACTGCGCCTCTAGTCGCGTTGGGATGCATCATGATGCGCAAGTGCCACCTGAATACTTGCCCGGTGGGTATCGCCACCCAGGATCCGGTGTTGCGCAAGAAGTTCCAGGGCAAACCGGAACACGTCATCAATTACTTTTTCTTCGTGGCCGAGCAGGTTCGCGAACTGATGGCCAAGCTGGGCTTCCGCCGCATGGATGAGATGATCGGCCGCTCCGACATGCTCGACATGCGCCCCGGCATCGATCATTGGAAAGCCAAGGGCCTGGATTATTCGCAGTTGCTGTACCATCCCGAAGCTCCTTCGAGGGTAGGCCGCCGCTGCATGATCGCGCAGGATCACGGCCTGGATCAGGCGCTGGACTCGAAGCTGATCGATCACGCGCGGCCCGCTCTCGAGCACGGAACACCGGTCGAAATTTCGCTGCCCATACGCAATGTCCACCGCACGGTAGGGGCGATGCTCTCCGGTGAAATCGCGCGCAAATATGGCTCGGCCGGACTGGAGCCAGGCACCATCCATTGCAAGTTTTCCGGCTCGGCGGGACAAAGTTTCGGAGCGTTTCTGGCTCGCGGCGTGACTCTCGAACTCGAAGGCGATTCGAACGACTACGTCGGGAAGGGGCTTTCGGGCGGGAAGATCATCGTATATCCGCCCAAAGCGTCAACCTTTAAGCCTGAACAGAACATCCTGGTCGGGAACGTGGTGCTCTACGGCGCGACGTCGGGCGAGGCTTTCTTCAATGGACGCGCGGGCGAGCGCTTCGCGGTCCGCAACTCCGGTGCAACGGCGGTTGTTGAGGGCTTGGGCGATCACGGCTGCGAGTACATGACGCGCGGCCTGGTCATCTGTCTGGCGGACACCGGCAAAAATTTCGCCGCCGGAATGTCGGGCGGGATCGCCTACGTGCTGGATGAAACCGGCGAGTTCGGCAAGACGCGCTGCAATCGCTCCAGCGTGGATCTTGAAGGGGTCGACATCCCCGAGGACGTCGAATCCTTGCGCTATTGGATAGCGCGCCATGCCGAGGAAACCGGCAGCCCGCGCGCCAACTGGATTCTCGATAACTTTAACCAGCTGGTGTCCAAGTTTGTGAAAGTCTTCCCGCACGAATATAAGCGCGTGCTCGGAATCGAGCGTCCCAAGGCGGCGGCTCATGGATAACGACAATGGGTAAAAACACCGGGTTCATGGAGTACACGCGCGAGCTTCCGGAGCGACGCCCGGTAGAAGAGCGCGTTAAAGACTGGTTCGAAATCTATAAGGACTTTTCACTCGATAAAGTCCGCACCCAGGGTGCCCGCTGCATGGATTGCGGGGTGCCCTTCTGCCATACCGGCTGCCCGCTGAACAATATCATTCCGGATTGGAATGACCTGGTCTATCGCGACCGCTGGCATGCCGCGGTGCGCGTTCTGCATTCGACCAACAATTTTCCGGAATTCACTGGCCGCATCTGCCCTGCCCCCTGCGAGGCTGCCTGCGTGCTCGGGATCAGTGAACCTCCGGTGACTATCAAGGTGATCGAGAGAAGCATCATCGATCATGCCTTCGCGGAAGGCTGGATTGTGCCCGAGCCTCCGCTGGTCCGCACAGGCAAGCGCGTAGCGGTCGTCGGATCGGGTCCCGCGGGCTTGGCGGCCGCGCAACAATTGGCCCGCGCCGGCCACTGGGTCACTGTATTCGAAAAAAGCGACCGCATCGGCGGACTCCTGCGCTACGGCATCCCCAACTTCAAGATGGAGAAACAAGGGATCGACCGGCGCATGGAGCAGATGCAGGCGGAAGGCGTGGAGTTCATCACCAAGGCCAACATTACCTCGATCGACGATCTGCGGCGCGAGTATCAGGCGATCATACTGGCCATGGGCGCCGAGCAGCCTCGCGATCTTCCGGTTCCAGGCCGCGAATTGAAGGGTATCCACTTCGCGATGGACTTCCTGACGCAGCAGAATAAGCGCAACGAAGGCGATATCGAAGACATATCGAAAGCGATTCTGGCGACGGGCAAGCCGGTGATCATCATCGGCGGCGGCGATACGGGCGCCGACTGTTTAGGAACCTCCCATCGTCAAAACGCCTCGAGCGTTCACCAGTTCGAGATTCTCCCCAAGCCTCCCGAAGATCGCGCGCCCGCGACTCCGTGGCCGATGTGGCCGCTGCAACTGCGCACTGAAAGCTCGCATGAAGAAGGCGGCCTGCGGGAGTGGGCGGTGGCGACCGTGAAGTTCGAAGGCGATGCGCAGGGGAACGTGAAAAGGCTCCACGGAATACGTGTGGGTTCGGCGCCGAAGTTCGCGCCGCTCAAGGGCTCCGAGTTCACACTGGACGCCGAACTGGTGCTGCTCGCAATGGGTTTCACCGGACCCGTGAAATCAGGCTTGCTTGAGCAAGCCGGGATCAAATGTGACCAGCGCGGCAACATCGCGACGGAGAACTATCAATCGTCGATATCAGGCGTCTTTGCCGCGGGTGATGCCCGCCGCGGACAGTCGCTGGTGGTGTGGGCGATCGCCGAGGGGCGCAAAGCCGCCGAAGCAGCGGACGATTACCTGCGCCGGTAGCCGCGTGCGGACTCTCATTTCATCGGGTTCTCCGCTCGAGCGGGACATCGGCTACTCCCGCGCCGTGCTGGACGGCGAGTGGGTCTTCGTATCCGGTACTACCGGTTTCGACTATCGGACCATGACAATCTCGGACGATGTCGTCGAGCAAGCCGAGCAGTGCCTTCGCAACATCGAGCGGGCCTTACAAGAAGCCGGGAGCACGTTCGCCGACGTAGTTCGCGTGCACTACATTCTTCCCCGTGTCGAGGATTTCCCGCCGTGCTGGCCGGTCCTGCGTAGGTACTTCGGCGACGTTCGCCCCGCCGCGACCATGATCTCCGCGGGGCTCGCCGACCCTCGTATGAAAATCGAAATCGAGGTCACCGCGCGCAAGTGCCCCGCTACCTTCGGCTCGCTCTCATAACGCTAGCCGTTCTGGTCGCTTGCCTGCCGCTCGCGTTCATTGTCACCATTCTGCTGTCTCCACTCTGGTCCTGGATCGAGGCGACCTACGGCATCGAATCCATCGGACACTCTGGACCTTCGGATTGGTGCTTCTATGTGGTCTACGGTGTGATGAGTGCCGCAGTCTTGTCAGTATCGCTCCCGTTAGCCGCAAATAAACGCAAATGAACACGAATCTGAACTGTTAAGATACTGGTATTATTTGACCGATGGGCTACATTCCGAAGGACGCCAAATGGTACCTTGCTCGACTGGTTCAAGAGATTACGGTGGAGGGTGATCCTCGGAACGTGGTCCACACAAATCTCGTCTTACTGCGCGCCGATTCTCCGGAGGAAGCTTATCAGAAGGCCCTGGAATTGGGCGCTCAAGGAGAAATCGCATACGACAACCCGAAAGGTCTCAAGGTAAGGACTAGGTTCCGAGGACTGAATGATCTCGGCGTAATTCACGATCCCCTCGAACATGGAGCAGAACTGGAGTACACCGAGCAAGTGGGTATGGATGAGGCTGCGCTCAAACGATGGATCTCCTCTAAGGAAGATCTCAGCGTGTTCGCACCTATCGAACCGTCAAGCGGGCCGAACTATTCTTCACGAGAAGTAATGGACAAAATCCATCGGTCCCGAGGGTAGTGGCTTATTTGCGTTCATTCGCGTTTATTTGCGGCTAGGAAGCGCGTAGACAACGTAAGCTCCCGGACCATTCCCCGCCGCCACGCACAGCGCGATGTACTCCCGGCTACCGATCTCATACACCGCCGGGACGCCTTCCGCCGACGCCGGCAGATCAGTTTCCCAGATCACTTTGCCTGTGTCGGCATCGTAGGCGCGAAACTTTTTGTCGTTGGTCGCGGCGAGTATCAGGCCGCTCGCTGTGACGACGGGGCCCCCGCGCTGCTGCTGCACGACACCCGTATCCGCGTGGC